>Ga0115002_10003309_pt1 | contig 20235 bp, 28 predicted proteins | sample ArcticOcean_MG_C_8_FD_89576 | JGI IMG/M metagenome (GOLD analysis project Ga0115002, IMG submission 89576) | Marine microbial communities from western Arctic Ocean - ArcticOcean_MG_CB11_86 | ecosystem: Environmental > Aquatic > Marine > Oceanic | place: Arctic Ocean: Canada Basin | collected... | reverse complement strand
TCTCATTGTTCCGGCTAACAACCGGTTTAATCCGTGTCTTCTAGCTTTCAGATTCGTCCTTTTCGTTCTCTTTATGCTTACCACGCACACCGATCCGAGCAAGCCAGTAACCGAGTTCATATAGGACGATAATCGGGCCCGCCACGAACGACTGGTTAACGGGGTCGAAGGTCGGCGTAATCATTGCACCCGCCACAAAGGCAACAACAACGACCCACTTGCGTTTAGATGCCAACCATCGTGGCGAGACGATGCCGATCTTGGCCATGAAAAAGATAACGATCGGCAACTCGAAAATTGCCCCAAGCCAGAACAATAGCTTCGTAACAAGGTCGACGTACGAGCCAATCCGTATCAACGGCGTCGCAACGTCTCCGCCAAAGTTCAGGAGGAAATTGATCGCCGGCGGCAGCAATAAGTAGTAGCCAAACGCCACACCCATTGCAAACGATATGACGCTGGCCGGGAGAAGAATCCACACCCATTTTCGTTCGTGAGGCTTTAGACCCGGCGACGCGAATCGAGCGACCTGGAACAGTAAGAACGGCAGAGTGGTCGCCATGCCAACAAAAACGGCTACCTTGACCGCCGTCCCCCAGAACTCCGTGAGGTCCGTAAAGATCGCCTGGCCACCGGTGAACTTGTTCAGGTCCTCCGCCGGTTCGAGCAGCCAACGAAGGATGTGCCTATGGAAAGCCAACGCAACGGCCGTCGTCACGAAGAAGAACAACACCGTGTGTATCAACCGTCGCTTTAGTTCAGAAAAGTGCGTTGAAAACGGCGTCCGGGGATCGTTCATGCCGATTCCCGCCCCTGTGAATCAGTGGAGTCAGGTAAATCGGCGTCTGGCGCGTCTGTCCCATCTGACGATGCCGGTCCGGCAGACTCAATCGGTCCGCCGGGATCACCGAAATCGGCCATATTCCGGGCACCCCCACGCGGTCGACTTACGGCACCTGAGGGAGCCTCATCAGGCGATGGCGACGTAACGGGCGCAGAAGCGTCGCTCCCGCCGCCAGAGCTACCGGACGAACTCGCCGGCTTCTCATCTTCGTCGTCAAACTCGGTCATCACCATCTTGGTGAACTTGTCCCGCTCCTCCTTCAGCTCACGAATCAACTTACCGGCACTTCTACTCGTCTCGATCATCTTCTTAGGACCAAGCACAAAGAATGCCAGTCCGACGATCACGATCAGCTCTAGACCACCAATACCCAAAAAGTTCATGCCTGAGCCGTCACAGTGTTCATCGCTCCTGCACAGTCGAGACACTCGATATCCAGTGGCCACCCGGCAAGCTCAAACAACTCACCCATCAAACACACCGGCAGTCCAACTACGTTCAGATAGCAGCCCTTCACCAACTCCGCCGGGTTAAATGGTCGATCCTGGATTCCGTAACTTCCAGCCTTGTCCAGCGGTAACCCGGAACCCACGTACTCAGCGATTTCGCTGTCGCTCAGATCACGGATCTTCACATCGGTCGATGACCAGCCGGACCAACTGCCGGCCGGGCTGTCCAACGCCACCGCCGTGACTACGCGATGAGGTCGATTCCGTAATCGCGTGAGCGTCGCCACTGCCTCACTTGGAGAAGCCGGCTTGCCAAGCACGTCCCCGTCTATCACCACGATCGTGTCCGCGCCAATCGTCAAAGCGTCTGGATACTCTTTCGAAACCGACGCCGCCTTGTCACCCGCCAATCGAAGCCCCCAGGCCTCCGGTGTGATGTCACCGGGCAATCGATGTTCCGGCATATTCGAGGGTCGAACATCCGCGTTCACGCCCACCGAAGCCAGTATCTCAGTGCGACGAGGTGACCCGGACGCCAACACAATATGCGGCGTGTATTCGGGGTTCCGGACGGGCTGTCCAGATATCCGATTATTCGAAGGCGTCGGGGGCTCAATCATCGTGCTCCGATGATACGCCCAGACAGCTCAACCCGCCGCCAGTACATATAGGGAATACGTGTCTATGGTCTGGAAACTACTCGGTCTCGTAACGTAAAAACGACACGTTTTCGATGTGACGCGTTTGAGGAAACATGTCCACGGGCTGAATCTCTTCAAGCACAAACGGCCCGTCCACCAACGCCGCTAGGTCACGCGCCATCGACTCCACATCACACGAAACAAGGACCACGCGTTCCGGAGCAAGCCGCCCTACAGCTTCGATAACATCCGGGTGGCAACCCTTTCGCGACGGATCGAGGATCACAGCGTCGACATGCGAATCGAACTCGGAGAGCACAACTTCTGAACGACCCAGAACCATCTCCACATTATCCAGCCCCTCGGCATTCCGCTTTCCATCCTCCACAGCAGATGCCGAGTCTTCGATCGCATAAACCTTTTCGGCATATGGGGCGAGAAGGACGGCAAATACTCCCACCCCGGCGTAGGCATCTATCAAGACCTCATTGCCCGACAGCCCCAGCCGGTCACGAACCATCTCCACCATGCGTTCCGCCTGGTGGGTGTTCACCTGGAAGAACGACGACCCGGCGATCCGAAATTCCCGTCCAAGCATCGACTCCCGTAAATGCTGCCCCCCCGACTGGATGCCGAGACTCTCTCCCCCGTCGTCGTGAAGCTGAGGTTGCACAAGTCGGTCCCCGGTTCCGACGCCAATCCGCACCGAGAATTGCGTCATCCCTTTCACCCGTTTTTGAGTGGCCGCAAGGACTTCATTTATAGAGTCGTGCATCAGCAGACAACGCTCTACCGGCACAAGCGAACGCGTGATGGCGTTGACGTACCCAACCTCGCCGTACTTCCGGCCAACGGTGAAACGAGCGTGATTGCGATACCCAAGTTGCTCGGGCGCGGGTAGCGTCGGCAAAACGCTCACATCCTTCACAGACTCTTCAGAGGCCAGCGCAGTAGTGACCATGTCACGCTTGAACTGGAGTTGCCGCTCGTAGTTGACGTGCTGCCACTGACACCCCGTGCAACCCGCAGCATACGGACATTCAGGCTCGACTCGGTCTGGCGACGCATCTGTCACTGCGACCACACGTACACCAAAATGCTCTGGAAATCGCCGCAGCACCTCCACGGTCACCGACTCACCCGGTATCCCGCCCTCAACCAGGATCTGAACCCCCTGGTACTCAGCCCACAGTTCTCCACGAGCGTTTATTGATCCCAGAGACAACTCGAACGTGTCGCCGCGATCAATGCCAAGCGCGTCAGTAGGCCACCGGCCTTTGAACTTGCGACGGCCCCTGATCCGTTTGCGGGGCTTGTCGTCGGGCTGGTTTTCGTGTTGGGTGCACGTCAAATCGACTCGACCTCTGAGATCGGATGTTCAATCGGAATCGATCACTTGATTCCGTAATCATCTATGCTACCGCCGCTCTGCTCTTGTGCCGACCCCAAGACGACTCTGGACAGACCCCGGGTCGTCGCCGCAAGATGCCTGTCGCCCCGTTTGATATGCTTCTATTCACGAATAACCACTAGAGTTTGCGATCTACCTCTGTGTTGAGGTCTGAGCCAACCGCTCATGCACTCCCAAACACTCAGGGCATACACACAAGGACTGGTAACCGAACTTGGTAGTCGAACCCCGACCCAACACAGCCCCGGCCGCCGCAGACGCTTCAGCGACAACAGGGGCCGCTCCTAAGAAAGTCGTACGCAGGCTTCCCGAGTGGTTTAAGGTCCCGATGCCGGCCGGAGAGAACTACTCCGACCTGAAAAAACGCATGCGGGGCGCAAGCCTCCACACGGTGTGCGAAGAAGCCGCTTGCCCGAACATCGGCGACTGCTGGGATCGGCGCACCGCAAGCTTCATGATCCTTGGCGACACCTGCACACGCGCCTGCTCCTACTGCAACGTGAAGACCGGTCGACCGACCGAGACCGACTGGGCAGAACCGTTCCGACTTGCCCAGACGATCAAGGGCATGGGACTCAAGTACGCGGTGATCACATCCGTCGACCGTGACGATCTGGAAGACGCCGGATCGACCATCTTTGAGATGACCATCAAGGCCGTCCATAAATCGTCACCCGGGTGCAAGGTAGAGGTCTTGATCCCGGACTTTGGCGGCGTCCGGGAATCCCTCCAACGCGTGGTAGACGCACGTCCTGAGGTCCTGAACCACAACATCGAGACGGTCAGGCGCGTTTTCCGTAAGGTTCGACCCGCAGGCGACTACGATCTGTCCCTGGAGCTACTAAAGCGCGCAAAAGAGATGAACCCGGACGGGGTGACAAAGTCCGGGATGATGGTCGGACTCGGCGAGACGATGGACGAGGTGCTGCAGACTATGGAGGATCTGAGAACGAACAACACTGACCTGCTAACGATCGGCCAGTACCTTCGCCCATCCAAAAAACACCACCCCATCATCCGCTTCTACCACCCGGACGAGTTCGAGAAGATTCGCGAAGCGGGCGAGGCGATGGGATTCAGCCACGTCGCATCAGGCCCGCTCGTACGCTCTTCGTACCACGCAGACGAGCAGCACGAAGCGTCGCTAGGGAATCCTTCGCCAGCTAATCGGCAGCCACGCCCCGCACGGTCTCAAGCCTGAGGTCAGACGCGGTTCCGTCGGTAGGCGCCCAACCACTTAGGTTGGGCCGCACCCCGTAAACTTCGTGTCGCCATACGACCGGGATCGCCCAGTACTCGTTGTACATCTCCCGGTTGAGCTGTCGAAGTCGTATGCCCCGTTCAACCGGGTCAACGATCGAACTTAGCTCTTCAAATAGCTGGTCCCCCCGCTCAAGATCGTGATACGTGAGCAAGGCCGCCGGGTCCGAAGACAAGTAACGCTTGATGCCGCCAAGGATGTCAGGCCACGTCTGATAGTTCACGCCGTGGAACAGCGGCGCAGGCATAACGTCCTCGAACTGCTGCGGCCGAGGCGAGTGCCGGGCAAGGATGTCGGTATAGCCAGACGAACGCACCTCCACGTTCATTCCAATGTCCCGTAGGTTCTCAGCGATCATCTCGTTGATCTCGATCAATTCGGTTAGTCCGTACGAAGGCGCGGAAAAGATAACCACGTCTTCTCCCCCGTACCCGGACGCAACCAGCGAAGCAGCGGCGGCAGCGGGATCGTATGGATATGGCGGAAGCGACGGATCGTAGCCATCTGAGAGCGGGCTGAACAATGCAGACCCGGCGGCTATCTCCGCAACCTCCGGCTCGTACAGAGCGTCGATGATAGTCTGACTGTCGATCCCCAGAGTCAACGCCTTGCGGAAGTCGGGGTTGTTGTTCATGGATTCCGGTTCAGAAGCCGTAAACAGCCGCATCACCGTCGTGTTCACGTACTTCGGGCCGTCGATGACAAATCCAGCCTCACGCACCGATGGCACATCGCCCTGCGGCTCATCGATAGACCACGGCCGTCCTGACGGCCTCAGCACCGTCATATCGACCTCGCCGCGCTTGAGCATCTCGGCGCGCTCGGCGGGCTGCTCCGCAAGCACCAGTCGCAAACGTGCAAACCCGGGCACCCGCTCCTCATCCCAGTAGTCCGTGTTAGCTTCAAACTCGATCCACTCACCGGGAGATCGGGCGAACATCTTCCACGGCCCGGTCCCGATCCCTTCGTCCGAACCGTCCGAGTGCGCTGCAAGCAACGGCATATCACCGGCGACAGGACCGAAAGCGTGCATGATCGACACATGCGGGTACTTCAAATGGAGCAGGGCCGTGCGGGAATCTGGCGTCTCAACGCTCTCGACAACACCCGCCAGCACCGGACACACCGCGCAGCGAGCGTCATCACGTGAGTAGTAGTTGACCGAGTACGCGATATCGGCGGACGTAACGTCGACGCCGTCGTGCCACTTGATGCCCTTCTTCAGCGTCAGTGTGTAGGTAGACGCGTCCTCGCCGGGATCCCAACTCTCCAACAGGCCGTAGCTCTGGTCGAACTTACCGTCCGGTCCTATTCCGACCAGGTGGTCGTACAGGTGACCGTGGTACTGCAGTCCCGGCTGCCCGTCCAGCGACGGATCAAGCGTCTCGGCCCAAAACGATGGAAGTGCGACCGTCAAAGTCTGGTCTAACGGTTCGCGTGAATCGTCCGAGCTACAGGCAAAAGCTCCCACGATGAGCAGTGCAAGTAGTGGCCACAATCGACGGGCTGGCGTATTGAGCGACTGGTGCAATGTCGTGCTCCCCGGCACCCGTTTCCGGTGTGTTTCTAGTCAAAAAGAAGCGCCGGAATGGATCATCCATCCGGGCAAAAATGCGGCACAAACAGTGTGCTCCACCTTCACCCGGACTACGACCCACGTCCGGCGCAAGATTCAATCTATGTTCAGCTGGTCAAGTCCTACCTGCGAGGAGCGTAACCGGGCAGACGCCCCCGCTCCCACACGTGCTCAAGGGCAACCTCTTCGTTCAGGTCGCCACCCCAACCCGGGCGATTCGGGATGATCACTTCACCGTTCTCGATTTCGAGCTTCTCGGTGAGCAGATCATCCTTCCACGGCACGTCGTCGATGTCGATCTCCGAGATCCGGATGTTTCCACGAGATGCGCAAAGCGCCATGGAGTGAAGCGTGGATAGGTGGCTGTAGTAGTTGTGCGGCGCAACGTTGATATCAAAAGTCTCCGCCATATCGGCGACCTTTAGCGACTGCGTGAAGCCGTTCCACGGCAGGTCGATCATGCAAACGTCCATCGATCGCGCCTCAAAGTACCGACGGTACTCGCGTGACGTGATCAGGTTCTCGCCTGAGCAGATCGGCACGGTCGTGGAGTCGCGAATCTCGCGCAACCCATCCGGCTCGTAGATGTCGATCTCGACCCACATCATCCTGAACTCTTCCAGCGCCTTCACGATGCGCTTCGCAGCCTCAACCCGGAAGTTAAAGTTCAGGTCCAGTGCGATGTCCACATACGGTCCGACAGCGTCACGGAGTGTCCCGATCTGCATTCGGATACCGTCAAGAAATGCGTTGGTTACGTTGCCGTCGGTCGTACCACCGCCGCCACCGAAACCGCCCAATTTTTCCCATGTCTTCGGTTCGTTATGCGGGATCAATGGATTCGTCTTAAGAGCGGTAAATCCTCGCTCAACGACCTCTTTTCCAAGAGCGGTCACGTCCTCCCAGGTGTTGATAGGGTCGACACCGATCAATTCAGCGTTGCCCATCCGGGAGCTACCACAGTGCGACCAGTAGACCCTCTGACGCTCACGCGTCGGGCCGCCGGCCAGTTCATACACCGGTATGCCAAGCGCCTTGCCCTTGATGTCCCAGAGAGCCATGTCGATACCAGCGATCGCCTTGCCTGCGATCCCGCCCGGGCTCTGACGTCCCATGCGGTACATGTCCCAGTAACGAGCCTCAACCGATCGCGGGTCCTCGCCAATTAGGATCGCCTCAAACTCTTTTGCCGTTTCGACGACCCCGTAAGGGTTACGCCCGTCCGAACATTCGCCGTACCCAGTGATCCCCTCGTCCGTGCGCACAGCGATGTACTGCCAGGGCCGCCATCCAGCGTCTACGACAAAGGTATCTATTCCAGTGATCTTCATTCCGGTGCTTCTCCAGTCGAAGGGAATATCTCGGCATCGCTAAGGACGGTGCCCGCGGGCGGAGGTTACACCCCTTCTCACAGGCGTGGAAGCACTATTCGGTTGACCACGTAACCAACCAGCCACGCTGCGGCTCGGCCCAGTCGAACTTAACGCCGTCGCCGTTTGGGACAAGACACGACGGAAGAAGCTCTTCAAGCCGCTTCGCTCTGTCCGATCCCGGATTCAAGAAAAGTCGTTGTGTAGAGCGTTCCAGCGCAGCCTCGGCACTAAGAAATTCGCCGTGTGGCCTATCCTCGAGTCGATGCACATCATGGTCGATGCCAAGCGATTCCAGCAGCCCGCGGAACTCCGGCATCGCCGGTAGAGCGATACGCTCTTCGCCAAATAACCGTCTGAACAGCTCATGAAAATTACCCTGCGGCGGTCGTTCCCTGAGCATCACCGTCACCCGTTTGCGGGCATGGTCCTGCAACTTCTGAACGAACGGCAGTATCGGCGTCGTGGCGTACATGACGTGCGAACATACGACGTGGTCGCCCGACGGAATCTCTGTGTTCTCCCACCTCTCAGGTACCACCTCCACGTTTCCCACGCCAAGCTGGCTAATTGCTAAATCCATACGCGCCCGCATCGCTGGCGACGGCTCGACGGCGATCACCCATTCACAACGGCGAGCCAAAGGAATCGTAATCCTACCTCCCCCTGCCCCGACGTCGATAACCGTGTCGCCGGCGTCAAGATAAGTCTCCACAACACGAACCGCCGGATCCAGGTCAGCCCCATCACGATCAGGCGGCGCGAAATTCCAGGCGAGCCCTGTCCACGGATCCTCGTCAGGCGGCGGATCGCGAAATCGGTCCGCCTGTTCATGCTCGCGAAACACCTGCTCATCCCACTCACGAGCGCTCTCTATTGCGGCCGCCGATATGTGCATAGTGGTTCCTTAAAGTCTTTCACTAATCCGTGCATCCCCCCCCACGTAACACCGTCAAGTAAAACCGTACGAGTTCCCCACCGCATCTCAAGATATACACATGCCCTTCATTTCCTCAAACGGCGTCTCGATCCACTATGAGCTAGATGGGAACCCTGCAGCACCGCCACTCATGCTCCTCCACGGCTGGACCTCCGACATCGAATCCTGGCGTGATTTCGGCTACGTCGCAGCACTGGAAGATCGCTTCCGCGTCATCCTGATAGACGCACGCGGTCACGGCCTCAGCGACGCACCTGAGGACATAGCCTCATACGCGCCACAGCGTTTCGTGGAAGACGTCGAAGCCGTCCTGAACGCTGTCGGCGTGGAGTCACTGACCTACTGGGGTTACTCCATGGGCGCCGCTATCGGATTCCAGCTCGCCGTCGATTCGCCGGGCCGCTTCGACCGCTTTATCGCTGGAGGAATGCACCCCTACGGCAACTCGACCACAGGCGACCCAAGGCCCACCGAAGCCACCACCGAGTTGCGGGAACAGGGCATGCTGGGATTCATTGAGAACCGAGAACGCGATCTCGGCGGGAGACTGGTCCCCAAACTACGATCCCGGCTTCTCGAGGCCAGCGCAACCGGGTTGGCCGCGGCGGGCGAAGCCTGGGCCGGGTGGAAGGGCGTTGGCGACCGTATCCACGATCTTCCCGTAAGCACACTGCTGTACGCAGGAACCCGAGACACGAACTTTCACGATGGTGCGTCCCGGGCGTCCGGCGAGATGCCTGACGGAAAGTTCGTATCTATCCCCGGCATGTCGCACGACGCCGGATTCGCTGCGTCCAGAAAGGCCTTCGCCGCCATCGGAGATTTCCTTGACTAGCCAGTCAAAATGAGCCCGGTCGTCTCAACCGCTGCCTTAGCCAGCTAAACTCTCCCTCCAGAGTCACAGCCCATATGGAAATCAACCAGAACGCCCCAATCGTGCTCAAGCACGAGATCTCGGTTTTCGCACCTCCCCAACGTGTGTGGGAACGGCTCGCGCAGGTTGAGTACTGGTCCGGTTGGCATCCCGACATCGGGAAATCGGAGTGGACCGACGACGAACCCATGGACCGTCGAGGTTTCATCTTTGGCGTCAAAATGTTCCGTTTCAAAGCAAAACTACGGATCTATGACGAGCCCCTGGTTATCGGCTGGGAAGCCCACAATATCTTCTCTACCCACCGTCAGGTATTTCGTATTGACGGCGATTTTCGGCAAACGGTCATCACCAGCGAGGCCTCTTACGAAGGCCCGGCGACGAAGTTAATATCAAATCGACTTCGAACCCCACTAGACCGGTTCGGACAAACCTGGCTCGCTGCTATCAAAACAAACATCGAGGCGGCGCGCGAAAGCAACATGCGACTCCCCGGCGCTCGTCGTCCTAGGCCCGACTGAATATTGGCCGTACGGCCAGACATTTCCACACAATATAGGGACAGGAACCCATGCTGCTCGGAGTGGCCGGGCTCACACCCGGAGGCTGTGCGACGGTCGATCAGGGCATTACACGCTTGGTACGAGATCACGGGTTTCGAGCACTCCAGTTGCGACTTTCCGACCCCGTAAATACCAACCCGGCAACCGTAGAGCGCGTCCAGAGCGCCTTCAAATTTGCCGGCCTCGCTCTCGGGCAGACCGTCGGCTAATACGGCGGCGGCCTTGTCAGCGACGATGACGCAGTACGCAGCGATGCCATCGAAGCCCTGAACGTATGGCGGCCTTCACCCGGACTATCGGCGGATCAAACACCTATCTCAGACCCGGATAGATGAACCCGGAAGGCGCCTGGTGGCCCCATCCCGACAATCGATCTGAACAGGTATTCGATCGGTTGGTCGACTCGGCGAAACAGCCAGCGAAGGCCGCGTCCGATGCAGGCGTAATGATGGCCGTAGAAGGCGGCGTGACCTGCCCTCTGTTCTCCGCAACACGAACGGGAGTTCTTTGATGCCGTTGACTCTCCGGCGATGGGCTACAACATGGACCCGGTTAACTACATCGCCAACCTGGAGATGGGTACGACTCCACATCCTTGCTGAACGACCTGTTCGATCAACTAGGACACGTCACCATCGCTACCCATGCCAAGGACTACACCGTGATCAACGGCCTGCTGCCTCACTTCGAGGAAGCCGTGATCGGTGACGGCCTGCTAGATCAAGATACCTTCCTTCGCAGAATGCTCGACGCCCGCCCGGACGCCCACATCCTCATCGAACACCTGCCCGACAACCTGGTCCCGGCAGCCCGAGACGGCCTAAACGCGGCAGCAACCATAATCTGGGACAACCCATCCGCTTGACCCCGAGCTACCAAAATCACCGTAGGGTCGGCTGACTATCCGCCCACGGCCGGGCGAAAGCCCGGTCCGACACACCCCAACCGCGAAAGGACCCCACAGCAATGCGACTGGACGGAAAACGGATCATCCTGACCGGCGCAGCCAGCGGCATCGGCAGAGCCACCGCCAACCGCATCACAGGTGAAGGCGCACTAGTCGCAATGTTGGACATCGCAGAAGACGCAGGAGTCCGGTTGGCTGGCGAGCTAGGTCATCTCAAGCCCGTTTCTGGCACACAGACGTCTCCGACGAAGCGTCGATAGCAACCGTGATCCCTGAGGCTGCCGAGTGGCTTGGAGGCGGCATCGATATCCTCCTCCACATCGCGGGCGTACTGGATGGCGCCGACGTGGACCTGCAGGAGTTCTCGGAAGAGACCTGGGATCGGGTGATCGACATCAACCTCAAGGGTTAGTTCCTTCTCGCCAAGCATTTCTCGGCGGTGATGCGACCCGCGGGACGTGGGGTCATGGTGCTGACCTCGTCGGGCGCAGGCGTGAAGGGCGGAACCTCCTCATTCGCATACGGCTCAAGCAAGGGCGGAACGCCATGAAAAGACGATAACGTCACTGGCAGATCCGTCCGGCGTGGCGTCCGTCATGGCCTTCCTCGCAAGCGACGACGCCGACTACTTCCGGGGAACGATTTTTACACGGTGCCGGGTACACGGTTCCGGTTACCGTCCTGGCGTTTTACGTTCAGTTCGACGAGCTTGAGTAACCGACGCAACGCCGGCAACAGCTGGCCACGGTTTCCGGAATTAGCCCGGTTTACGCATACGGGCCAGGATGTGCCGGCCACCGCTGGCTGAGTAGCGCGTGTTACCTGTGTTCATCACTTCCACCAGTTGTCTGGCATCAATCAACCCGGCGTCAGCCAGCAGACTGGCCTCAATCTCTTTGGCCCTGAGAAACCCGAGTGCAAGGTCCGTCACGTCATGCGCCAACTCAAGTTCCATGCCGTACTGAGAAGCGATCGACTCCCCCGTCACGTCGCTCGATCCGAAGAAATCGGTCAGCAAAAATAAACCGCCCGGCTTCAGAATCCTTGATATCTCCGGCGGGTGATAAAAGCCTTCGGTGGACAACACAACGTCGAACATTTCGTTTTCAAAGCTGAGAGTCGTATCTCTATCCGGCACAAACCGGCATATATCCGAGATGCCCTCAATGTCCGCCAGCTCCGCCGCCGTGGCAAGCGCTGACTCATCAATGTCGTAACCCCACACAGCGCAGCCATAGAGCGATGCTAGCCATCGTGCGTTACCGCCGATACCGCACGCCGCGTCTAGCACCGTCATCTCCGGTGCCATCTCCACACCCTGAAGCAGAATACGAACCAGGGTCTGGTTGGCCCCTACGTGTTGGAACTCGCCGTACAGCTCAGCATCCGGGCGCTCACGCTGCTCGAACCACACCTGGAGCCGTTGTGTCTTATTTGCCATACTGGCTACTTTATCGGCTGCGGGCGTTCGGGACAGCAATCAGCGGCATCAGACGTTTGGGTACCACTCTCCCTCGACATGGATCGCTTCGCCCTCACCGGGCCACGGAGGAAATGTGGCGATCACTATTTCCAACGGCGTGGTTCCGTCATTGGTGAACTGGAATCGAGTACCGCTTGCAATGCTGGCCCCGGTCCCGGGAGACAGGTTAACCGTCTCCCGCACCCCGTCCTGGGAACGCCATAACCGGCCCTCACCAGATATACAAAGCCAGGTTTCCGACACGCTCCTGTGATGTACCGCTCTCGTGGTGCCGCCTGCTTTCAGCGTGCAATGCACCATGCTCGCTCCCGCCATCTCTACACTGACCAGTCGGATCTCAGATCCATCAGGCGCAATGTCGTCGGGAACCTCCGAAATCTGCCGTGACTCGAAAGTAGTCATCATTTCCCATCCCTCTTGTTCGCCCGGCCGAAACTTAAAAGCTGATCCCAGTCCTCACTCTGGGTCTGCAAAGTGAATTGGCGCTGCAGATTAGGACTCCGCATGGACTCGGGCCCGGCTTCTTGCAGTCCGTGCGTCGCTCTCATTCCGAACGGACTACCTACTACAAGGGTCCAAATGCCTTTAGTTTTCATACAGTTCCCGCACCGTCCGGCTCTCGTGCAGATACCGGTTAGCGAGTAGTTCTTATCGGGTATCGACTATCGGAATACACGCTAGATACACGGAATAAATAACGGTGGAAAGCCCCTGTAATTCCTCTGTTTCGCCAATCGTGGCCACGTTCAGGCTACTAGTCAACTTCTCAAGAACCGTCAAATCCCGTAAAAGAATCCGCTAGCAGGTACTAAGGCCGCAGATATAGATTCTGGGAGACAGTAGTTTTTCTTGCTGGGGAGATCACACGGTGTCGATACACAGCACAAGTGATACACATGCTTCCGAGGTCCTGACGGCTCTTGGAGTACTGGCAGTAGCGCAAGAAGAAGAACGGTCTTCAAGCGAATTGGACGCGCTTACCGGCGACTTAACGCACGCGTTGGACAGCTTTAAACAGTCCCGGAATGAAATGGCCGCTTGAGAGCCTGAGTTCTTGATCGCCCACATCGAACGCTCTTCAAACAGGGGCGTTTATTAGTTGGAGCGCATTCTCACGGATCCGTTACTCGGGATCTCGGTCGAGGATCAATAGGTCACCAGGGAGTGGATGTCGTGGCCCTTCAAGAAGTCTCGTCCGTTCAAAGCCTCCAACTCCACCACGAACGCCATGCCGAGCACGTTCCCGCCAAGCTGCTCGATTAGCGCCGCCGCCGCCCCTGCCGTCCCCCCCGTCGCCAGCAAGTCATCCACCACAAGGATGTGCTCACCGGGAGCCAGTGCGTCCACCTTCATCTCCATGCGACCCGTGCCGTACTCAAGTTCGAAGTCGATCCCGATCACCTCAGGCGGCAGTTTTTTCTCTTTCCGAAGCGGAATGAACGGCAACCCCAGCTTCAAAGCCAGCGGAACTCCAAACATGAACCCGCGCGATTCGATGCCGGCGACTGCGTCGATGTTGGGCCCCTTATATCGCTCCGCAAAGCTGTCGATCGTGTAGTTGAACGCCTCTGGCGCTCTCCACAACGGCGTCAGATCCCGGAACAAGATCCCGGGCTGCGGGTAATCAGGGATGTCACGAATCCAGTCTTTCAGGTCCATCTTCATCTCCATTACGGACTCGGAATGGGCGGGTGCGCCTTATAGGTCATGAAGCAGGTCAAGAACTCTTCCGATTAGGAGTCTAATCACCGTTTCAGGACTCGGCGACGGTACGATCCCTTATAAATGCCCCGTCGTGCTGCTCAAACCGGCGGGTACAGTTCCGTATCCGGATAGAAGTCCGACCACCCAAACCAGAACGACACGACCCGGCCTCCTTGTCCCTCAGTAGCGCCGTCCCATCAGCGTCGATCACATGTTCAAACTCAAGCCGCTTCCCGTCTAGGACCCGGCTGTAAACAAGGGCCGTTTCAGTATTCGGCCGATAAAACACCACAACGTCCTCAACCGCCACGCGGTCGTTCACAACCGGCATCCAGCTCAACGGCCTGGGCCCGCTATTGAAACCTATACCCAACTCGCCTATCACGCCGGCCACATTGCTCGTGTAGTAGCCGCCGTATCGATCGGCTGATCCGCTACTGCCTTTGTCCAGGAGCGCCGTATCCGGGTGTTCCTGTACCCACTGGCCAAATGTGGTCTACACGATAGGTACTATCTCAAGCCGCCGACTAGCGAACTTGCCTTTCACACCCTGCGAAAGGAATTGGCTCCACAGAGATCCGCTCTGGTGGTCGTACATCACGAGCGCGTTCGTGATCAGTTTTCCGGAAACACCAAATGTGTGTTCCTCGCCGTCAATCGTCCGGGCATACCCAATGCTGGTAAAGAAAAGCGGTCACCACGTGACGGCTATGGTAATCCCTCGAACGATGTCGTTGACCACTTCCCGACCGCTCAAAAACGGTAGCGAGTAAGCACGACTGTCTCCGTTTATCGAAACGCCAAGCACGGGCTCGTCATCGTCGTAACTGGTCGCTTCAGCGACGCTGATGAGCTGCGGATTGAGGATCGCCGGAATACCATCAGGCGGTAGCGGGGTGACGATCTCAAGCGTTCTACCAGGACCATTTGGAGCGCCCGAGTTGGCGTCGGCCCCGGCTTCTCCCGCATTTTCGAGATTCAAAGGATCAGAAGGAAACAGGATCGTCTTTCTGTCCAACAAAGCCGTCTGCAAGACTCCCGGCCCGCCCATCACGAAGAACAAGACCACGCCCAGGACCGTCAAACCCATGAACAAATATGACTTCTGTATCTTCAATTGAGCCTCATAACTCCTACAAAATCTGGATTTCAGGCGGATCCGTCGTGCTCAACCCGCCCGCACGCTTCGCAATTACATAACGTCGTTGCTTCTTCATCTGCCTACTTGGATGTGCAGAGATGCCATCACGATTCCCACGTAGATCCAGAACGCCGCTAGAAGAGTTGACCGGGATTACGGCCACTGCGCCACTCGACGCGTTAGACCGGCGCTCCGGTGCTAAAATCGGTGCCTTCGCCTATGTACGAGAAGACCGGAGAATCGTGATTTGACCGATTACTCCAGCTTCTGACCGGCGATAACTACTGGAACACTCAGCTCGAACCCGGGATCCCGCACATCCGCATCTCGAAACTCAACCTCTCGAACTTCCGAAACTATCCGGACTGCACGCTTGAACTGGACGCCGGGATCACGGTATTCCAGGGTCCGAACGGGCACGGCAAGAGCAACCTGATGGAAGCCGTGTACCTGGTCGCCATCGCCAAATCGCCCCGTTCGTCATCAGACCGAGAGTTACTTGGCTGGAACGTCGTGCAAAACGGCGGCCACGTACAGATCGCCGGAATCGCCCGCGACAACGAGCTCACAGTCCAATCGCAGATCGATTTCGACGTAATCCCCAAAGCTCCGGAGCCGGGTAGCGGCGGGGCAAGGCCAGCGCCATCTATCAAGAAAGAACTGCGCGTCAACGGCGTGCAACGTCCTGCTTCCGAGTTCGTTGGAGCCATCAACGTCGTCGCGTTCTCGGCCGAGGACATCGAGCTGATCACTGGCAGCCCCACAGTCCGACGGCGCTATCTCGACATCCTGATATCGCAAAGCGACCCGCCATACCTGAAGATGATCCAGCGATACGGTCGCGTGGTGACGCAGCGCAACCACCTCCTGCGACAGATGCGGGAAGGCCGGGTAGGCCCCAGTGAACTCGAATTCTGGGATGACCGGCTGGTCAATGAAGGCGCTGCGATCATCGAACGACGAACCAACGCAGTGGAGCGACTCTCAGAAGAAGCAGCCCCCAGACATTTGGCGCTTTCCGGAGGACGCGAGCGGCTTGGCGTCCGATACCAGCCCCGGATTTCAGCCGTCGCCGAAGATGGCCCAGACGAGATTCCCGATTCCACGGCTGACCTGATCACCCTAATGCGTGGAGCACTGGAAGCGGCCCGTCAGCGCGAGGTCGGACAGGGCGTCACAGTCATTGGCCCTCATCGGGACGAGATCGCCCTCAGCCTGAATGACGAACCCGCAGGCGCGTTCTCATCCCGCGGGCAAGCCCGCACCATCGCACTCGCCCTTCGCCTAGCAGAAGGCGCTTTCGTAACCGCCGCCACCGGCCGCACTCCCATCCTCGCGCTTGATGACGTCCTATCAGAGCTAGATGAATCACGACGCAGCCTGGTGATGGAAAACGTTGCCCCCTACGAGCAGGTCCTAATCACCACTACCGACTTCGATCGCGTGGAAGATCAGTTCCTCTCAAACGCCACACGTATGACGGTCGAATCCGGCAAGGTTACCCATGACGCCGACTAAGCTCTCGTCGACGATCGGCGACGCAGCACGGATCATGAAATCGAGCCGATACGTAGTCGCCATGACCGGTGCCGGTATCTCCGTCGAGAGCGGCATCCCGCCTTTCCGAGGTCCTGACGGCCTCTGGACAAAGCACGGCACGCCCTCTGGCAACGGCTACCAGAGCTTCCTAGAAGACCCGGCGGCGTGGTGGGAGCGCGAGATGGAGCACACCGTAGAACCCTGGGTCGCAGAACTACGCCAATCGGTAAGAGATGCCAGACCAAATCCCGGCCACAATGCCCTGGTCGAGATGGAACAGGCCGGGTTCGTCCGATCGCTCATAACCCAGAATATCGACGGCCTGCACTCGGATGCAGGAACGCAAAACATCGTCGAAATCCACGGTTCACGAAAATTCCTGCGATGTGTCGAGTGTGAAAACCGAACACCCCGTCCCGATCTGTTCCCACGACAGATCGCCGCCCCGTGCGAACTCTGCGGAGGTCAGGTGAAGTACGACTCGGTGCTTTTCGGTGAGCCGATCCCGCCAAAAGTTCTGGAGTCTGCCCGCGCCGAAACCGATCTTGCCGACTGTGTTCTGGTGGTAGGCAGCTCGTCCACAGTCCGCCCCGCCGGAGGGCTTCCCCGAATCGCACATGCCAACGGGGCGAAGCTGATCGAGATCAACATCTCGGAAACACGCCTCACGTCGGATTGCGATGTAGTGATCAACGCGCCCGCCGCCACGGCTCTTCCTGAGCTACTAACCGAACTACAACGCCGCACAAGCTACCCGGCTAATTAGACTCGCTCCGGGCTGCGCTACAGAGTAGTATTCCCGTGCGCGCCGCATGGCGACCACATCAGGCAATAAAACGGGGTCACATAGATGTCACTTCAGGACGCACTCCAACACGAGATAGACACCTACATCGCAAAGAACCCACGGTCGCAGGAACTCAACGTAGAAGCGTCCAAATTCCTCCCGGGCGGCGATTCCCGCAACTCCATCTACTGGCCGCCCTACCCCGCATACATCGTCGGCGGCGACGGAGTCAAAATTACCGACGCCGACGGCAACGTCCGCACGGACTTCATCAACAACATGACGACCCTAATCGTCGGCCACCGCAACGCTGACGTCGTAAAAGCCATGCAAGATCAGGTCTCTGAAGGCTGGTCCTACCCCGGTCCATCGCCGTCCCAGATCCGATGGGCAGAAATTCTTGTCGAGCGCGTCCCTTCCGTGGAGCAGATTCGCTTCGTCAACTCCGGCACAGAGGCCACCCTGAACGCCATCCGTGCGGCCCGGGCCTTCACCGGTCGTCAGAAACTCGGCAAGATGGAAGGCGGCTACCACGGCACCCACGACTCGGTCGCCGTCAGCGTCGCTCCAAAGCTCGATAAAGCAGGCGACGCCAACAACCCCATCGCATTGGACGACTACGAAGGTCTACCGTCATACGTGACCGATGGCGCAGTCGTGATGCCGATCAACGATATCGAGAACTGCGAACGGATCATCCGGGCGAACGCCGATGATCTGGCATGCGTGATCGTGGAGCCGGTGAACGGACGCAACGGCTTCGTTCCCGCCGAGCCGGGATTTCTTGAGGGTCTTCGGGCCGTCACGACAGAGCTTGGAATTGTCCTGATATTTGACGAAGTGATCTCGTTCCGGGTCTCACGCGGCGGTTCTCAAGAGCACTACGGGGTGACGCCGGACATGACCACCTTCGGCAAGGTGATCGGCGGCGGTATGCCCGTCGGAGCGTTTGGCGGTCGTGCCGACATCATGTCGCTCTACGACCCGAGCAACGGCGCTCCCCGGGTCCAGCATGCCGGCACTTTTAACGGAAACCCGATGACAGCAGCGGCCGGTGTCGCAACGCTGGAGGCGGCGACGCCCGAGGTGTACGAGTACGTAGGGAGAATGGGCGGCGTAATCCGGGACAAGCTGCGTGCGCTGATCGCCGAGGTCGAAGCGCCGATGGGTGTGACCGGCGTCGAGTCGCTCTGGTGCCTCCAGTTCACGCCGGAACGAGTGACCGACTACCGATCTTCGATGACCAACGACAAGACCATGACACGGGCCATGTTCCTGGGCCTTCAGAACGAGGGCTTCTTGCTCTCCCCAAGCTGCCAGGGCACGGTCTCATCCGCACACACGGAAGAAGACGTAGACGCCCTGATTGGCGCGATACGAACGGTGCTCGGTCGGCTGGGCTACGCATAGAACTACTTCAAGATCGGGTAGCAACCCAATCTGAACTCTCAAGAACTTACTCATAGTTCACATAGACCCACCCTGAGGCTCTCAAAGGGCGGGTTACAGGAGCGTTCAGTGTGGGTAGAGGGCGTTCAGGTTGGTTAAGAGCTTCCGGTTAGCCGCCAGCGCAGATCAGTCGCCTGTGCTCGATCAGGGTGCAGCGGTCCATCACAACTTGTAGGCCAGCGGCGGAGGCTATCTGAACACCTTCTTCGCTAACGATATTCAGCTGGGTCCAGAGGACTTTTGCTCCAACGGCTACCGCGGAACGGGCGATGTCCGGGATGTTCTCTGGTCGGCGAAATACATCGACTATGTCGATAGGGACCGGAACGTCTTCAAGCGAGGCGTAACTATTGAGGCCCAGGACCTCTTCGATCACCGGGTTGATCGGGATCACGTTGTAGCCGGCGGCTATCAAGTAGGCCGCTACACTGTTGCTGTCCCGCTCTGGTTTCGGAGATAAACCAACGACGGCTACGTTTTTGGAGTTGTAGAGGATAGACCGGAGTTGGTCGTCGCTCTCCGTCATGACTTGAGGCCGCGATACCGGCCAATCGCCCAGTTAAGCCGTACCCGGGCGATATCCATGAAGCCGCCGATGCCCTTAATCAGGGTCATCGAGCTGCCTTCACGGTAATACCAGTCGATCGCCTGCTCTCGGATCGTCTTCCCCATCTTTCGAGCAATGAATAGGATCTCGACATCGAAACCAAACCCGTCCAGCCGCTGGCGTTTGAATATCGCATCCGCGATGTCGCCCCTGAACAGCTTGAACCCGCACTGGGTGTCCTCGATACCCCTGAATGCCAGAAGCTGCACAGACAACGTGAACGCACGTCCAACAAAATGCCTGCGCGACGGCTCGTCGATCCGCCTCGCACCCGGTGCTTCTCGAGACCCGATAACCACGGCCTCTACCGGCGGTTCACCGCCCGGCAAGAACAACTCAAGCTGTTCAGGCGGCATCGACAGGTCTGCATCGCACAAAAATCGCCACTCGGCTTCGGTCGCCAGCATTCCTGACCGGACCGCAGCCCCCTTACCGCCATGTCGGAGCGACAGCAATCGAATCGACGGCCAACGCTCTGCGGCCTCAGCTACCAGCCTGGCCGTGGCGTCACTACTACCGTCGTCGGCGACCACGATCTCAAACGTATACGGCTGCGCTGAAAGGTACTCGATCAGCGATTTGAGACTGCCCGCGATGCGTTCTTCCTCGTTATATGCGGGTACTACTACTGCGAGGAAGGGCGCTGGCAATGGTTAGTCGCCCGCCGAGTCCAGCTCAAAAGCGTCGTG
>Ga0115002_10003307_pt1 | contig 20238 bp, 19 predicted proteins | sample ArcticOcean_MG_C_8_FD_89576 | JGI IMG/M metagenome (GOLD analysis project Ga0115002, IMG submission 89576) | Marine microbial communities from western Arctic Ocean - ArcticOcean_MG_CB11_86 | ecosystem: Environmental > Aquatic > Marine > Oceanic | place: Arctic Ocean: Canada Basin | collected... | reverse complement strand
GCTGGGCGGCACTCCCGTCCCCCCCCTCCCCGCGGCGGAGCTTTTCGAGAGTAGTTTCGACCGTAACCGGCCCGATGTCGGCCATATAGAGGATTTCCTCAAGCTCCTCGACGGTCTCCGAATCGAGACGAGACTTTCCCGCTAGAGCTGCCCCCAGCCTGCCGGCAAAAGAGTCCCTCGTTTTCGCAAGGCCTTTTCTGAGACGCCCAAGCCAGCCGCTACTGACCCTCGCTTTATTCCTGCTCGCAGTCGTCTTCGATTGGACCTCGGGAAGCTCTCCCTCGTATACACTTACTTGAGAGGAATTTTCATCCGTTTTTTTTCTTCCGAATCTAAAAACCACCCGCCAGCGCCTCCAGACAATTTACCATCAACGAAGAACCCCCGCCTGAAAGCCATATGGCTACACTGCGGGGGTTCCGTAATACCGTATTTTGTTGGTTAGTGCACCATTGGGTCTAGGCTTCTTCCGCACCTACTGCTGCGGCTACCGCTTCGCCTTCAGCGCCCTCCTCGGCAGAGCTCTCCTTGTCTTCGTTCTGTTTGTTCATCTTCACCGATACGATAATGGACACACCTTTTTCCCGCTGGGTAACGCCATATAACTGCGAGGCATATGACATTGTCCGCTTGTTATGGGTGATAAGAATGAACTGACTCTTATCCTCGAGCTCTTTGACTACATCACGGAAACGGCCCACATTCGCATCATCGAGAGTGGCATCCACCTCATCAAGCAGACAGAAAGGACTAGGCCTAACCGAGAAAACTGAAAAGAGCAGCGCTAGCGCGGTCAGTGCCTTCTCGCCCGCTGAGAGCAGCATGATGTTGCCCGGGCGCTTGCCCGGAGGCCGCACCTCGATATCCACACCTGTCTCTAAAGGATCGTTGGGGTCGAGAAGATACATACGCGCCTCTCCTCCGAGGAACAATCTACCGAAAATGTCGGTGAAGTGGGCGCTGACTTGCTCAAAGGCTTCGAGGAATCGCTTTTTCGTCGTCAGGTTCAACTTGTCGATGGTCGTATGCAAATCCTGAATGGATGCGTCAAGATCTTCCTCTTGCTCTTTCAGGAAAGAATATTCTTGATTGATTTCATCGAATTCCTGCGCGGCAAGAGGATTTACCTCACCCATTCGAGAAAGCCGCTGTTGAAGCATTTCATGCCTATTGACATGCTCCTGGTAGTCGGGAAAAAATTCCTTGTTTTCTTGCGCCGACACGACCAGATCGAGGTTGAATTCGTTTCGAGCCGATTCGATCAAAGTCTCACGCTGAACGCGGAGGGTTGTGCGCCGCTCGGCCGCCTCGGAGAGATTCGCCTGAATTCGGACAGCCTCACCGCGCATCCCTCTCAAAATTTCGGCCAGGTCCTCATCTTGGGCCCGCGCTTCCTCGACAAGACGAGAGCTCGCCCCTTGTTCGACCTCAACTTCTGCTCTTTCTCCCTTGAGCCGCTCAATTTCATCATGGCTCTGACCGAGATTCAGATTCAGGCTCTCGCGCTTTTTGGAAGAACCATCTTCCTCATCTCGCCTCCGAGCCAACCGGGCTGCATTTTGCTCTATGGCATCTCCTATCCGATGAATCTCATTCTTGATACCCGCCACCTTACCTTGCGCCTCTGATAATACTACGCGGCGATCTGAAACCTCTTTCTCCAATCGGGCCACAAGCTCCCCGACACGCACAATTTTCTTTTCGATTTCAGCACTGCGGAAAGATGCACTTTCAAGCGAAGCCGATGCTCTTGACGCCTCACTTTCCGCCTCGCGATGTTCATTCTCGATATGGACCAACTCTTCTCGAAATCGAGAACTTTGCTCAGTGAGCGCAATGCATCGCGCATTCGAAACGGTATTTTTCTCACCGGATGCACGATGAGCCCCTTGCGATTTAACAAAAGCCAATTCCGCGTGACGTAGGTTTTGGGCAGCTCTTTCAACTTTGCCCTCTACCTGCTGCAATTCTTCACGGTAGCGGCGCTCTCTTTCCGAGGAATCCCTTAACCTAACTTCTTGACCAGACACGGACAGCTGAATTTCTTCCCGCTGGCGTTTCCATTCCAGCGGCCCAGACTTCGCATCTGGTGCGCCCCCTCCTTCAATGGTACCTGAGGGGTGTACAACTTCACCCGACAAAGTAACCCAGGTGATTCCATCGGGTCCTGTCCGCCATGCCTCCAGAGCAGAATCTAAATTATGAGAGATCCCCACTCCGGCAAGCAATGTCTCCATAAGAGAGCGATAATCGTCCGGAAAACTCACTACATCTAAAGCACCACCCTCGACACCAGAGAGTTTCGGAATAACCGGTGAGGAGACTCTTCGGGGGATGGAGGGGAGAGCCAATCCTCTCGCTGAGTGACCAGAGGAAACCAAGCGCTTGATCCCGGAAACCGCGTTATCAAGATCCGATACCACAACCCCCTTGAGATTGGCGCCAAGTGCCGCCTCAATCGCTTTTTCATAACGTTGCTCAACTATAAGAATGTCGGACAGCACACCCCGAACTTCCACGCCCACCTCGCGAAATGCCTTTTCATCGGCAAATTTATCTGAATCGTTATTTTCCAGACTATCAAGCACCTGAAGAGATGACCGTGACTCAAACAGCGCCTCTTTCGATGCGACCGAATTCACCTCGCATTCACGCAACAATGCTTCGATACGGGATTTATCGCCGGACACAACACCCATTTGCTCTTTCGAGGATTCCACTTCGGAGGTAGCTACCTTGAGACTGCTATCGAGAGACTCTTTCTCCACTTTTAATTCATCACCAAGCCGAACGGCCTCGGCCAGTTCCGCCTCGAGGCGCTCGATTGACTCAAGAATCACCTCTCGGCGAGAATCTCCCGATGCAATTCTCTGTCGTACGCCGCTAAGAGCATCTGTCTCGCGAGCAAGCAGTTTCCTGGATTCACCCTCTTCGGTCTCCCTTGAAGCCAACTCGGAACGCAAATTATTTATTTTCTCTGCGCTGATTTCATACTCTCCTCTGGCCTCGTCCAACGCCCGAGAAAGAGATACTTCTTGAGTTGTCAGCTGCTCCTGTTTCTCTTTAAGTTTTCTTGATTCATCGAGGAGGGACTCTATTTCCTCGCGGCGACGACGGTCCTCTTCGTCGAGTTCCGCAAGTCTACTGGATAGCATTTCAAGGCGATTTTCCAATCGCTGAAGATACCCCTCGACTTCCACCGCCCTTCGGCGAGTTTCAGCGAGATTCTCAGAGCGCTCGGCAACCTCTATACGACATTTTTCGCGCTCAGCTTCTCTAGCTGAAAAAGCCGCTGAATGACCCTGGTTCAATTCTTCGCATTTAGAAAATTCACGCTCCGCCGGTTCTAGTTCCGTATCCAGGCGAAGCAAATCCAAAGCCGCGATGCGGATTTCTAGCTCAACGATTTCTTTTTGATATTCTTTATGGAATGTGGCTTTCCTCGCCTGGCGACGGAGAGTTTTTAGGCGAGCCTCCTTTTCATTCAGCACATCGGCAACTCGCAATAGGTTCGCCTGGGCAAGATCCAATTTCCTGATCGCCTCATTGCGCCGACTTTTATATTTCATGATCCCGGCCGCCTCTTCGATGAACAACCTCCGGTCCATCGGCTTGGCGTTGACGAGCCCTTCTATTCTTCCTTGCTCTATAATCGAAAATGTATCGAGCGAAACCCCTGTATCAAGGAAGATATCAACGATATCTTTAAGCCGGCACAAGTTTTTATTTACAAGGTATTCGCTTTCCCCCGAGCGATAGAGACGGCGCGTAACAACAAGCTCGTCAAAATCCTTGAACTCGGGATGTGTAACGATTCCATTGAGTTCGGAGATGGTTAGAGAAACTTCCGCCATCCCCAAAGGCTTTCTGTCGGCGCTACCATTAAATATGACATCTTCCATCTTTTTCGCACGAAGATTTTTGGGGCGATGCTCCCCCAAAACCCAGCGAATGGCATCGCTAACGTTACTTTTCCCACAGCCGTTAGGCCCGACTATCGCCGTCAAATCCCCGCTGAATTCAAGGACGGTTTTGTCCACAAAGGACTTGAATCCCAACATTTCAATGCGCTTGAATTTCAAGTTAGATTCCCCAGCAGGCGACAGAACTATATCTGAAAAATCAGGGCGGAAGGAACACTTAAGATAGCAGAATCTCATAAGCGGCGCAAAGGGAATTACCCTGAACGGCCATATTATTTAGTTTATTTTTAATGACCTCTCGTTTCACCATTGGCTAATATTGACTGCTGGGCAGCGGCCTGTTCGGCTTCTTTTTTGTTTCTTCCTTGCCCAGTCCCCAACACCCGCCCCCCATGGCGTACTTCAACCCTAAAAATTTTATTATGCTCAGGTCCCGTTTCGCTCAACACATGATAAACTGGCAAGAGCTTGCTTGTTTGCTGTAGTTCTTGTTGAAGATGGCTCTTGTAGTCGTTCGCCAGGATATCGTCCTCGCTATCCTCCGGCATTCGCCACAGCCATAATTCCAACACATCAGCACATCGCTCATATCCGGCATCCAGATATATCGCGCCTACGACCGCCTCAAAGGTATCAGCTAGGATGGAAGATTTTTGGCGCCCCCCGGTTTTCAGCTCCCCTTTCCCTAGCCGGAGAAAGGCAGCTATCCCCATCGCTCGAGCAACCTTAGCCAAGGCACGGCCACTGACCTTCTCGGACCGGCGACGCGTGAGAACACCTTCATCTTCTTCAACTAGTTCTGTCCATAATCGTTTCGTAACGATCAACTGGAGAACGGCGTCCCCCAGGAACTCTAGCCTCTCATTATCCTCTTCCGGCGGGATCACTTCTTGAGAATAAGACCGGTGCGTCAGGGCCTGGAGAAATATTCGGGAATCAGAAAAAACATAGCCAATTTTTTGCTCCAATTTTTCCAAGTGCGGAATGGGAGCCTCTTGGGGTATGTCTGGCGCACCACGTTTTTTTGACGCCACCTTGGTGAGACGTTCGGCGATCTTAGGCTTCGGGTCCTTACGCGGCTTCTGTTTCGAGTTTTCGGAAGAGGATCGTTGCGTTCGTCCCGCCAAATCCGAAGGAGTTCGATAGGGCACAGCGGATTTCCGCCTTACGGGGGGTGTTTGGAACATAATCCAGATCACAATCCGGATCAGGATTTTCGTAATTGATGGTCGGCGGCACTATCCCGTTATGCATGGCAAGCACCGTGAATATCGACTCAATGCCGCCAGCCGCGCCAAGAAGGTGGCCGGTCATCGATTTCGTCGAACTAATAGCGACTTTATGGGCCTGCTCACCAAAGGTGCCTTTGATCGCCACCGTTTCAATTTTATCCCCGCCCGGGGTCGAGGTTCCGTGGGCATTGATATAATCAATATCCATTGTGGTGAGACCGGCATCCTGAATCGCCATTTTCATGGAGCGAGCTGCCCCTTCCCCGTCAGGAGACGGCGAGGTGATATGGTAAGCGTCGGCGCTAAGACCATAACCCGCCACCTCGGCATAAATCTTCGCACCACGCTTAACCGCATGCTCGTAATTCTCAAGAATCAGTACACCAGAGCCCTCGCCCATAACGAAACCATTTCGACCGGCATCAAATGGCCTGCTGGCGCGCTCTGGCTCTTCATTGCTTGTACTGAGCGCTTTCATCGCACAGAAACCACCCATGGCCAATTCCGTGATGCACGACTCACTGCCCCCTGTCACTATGACGTCGGCGATTCCTCTTTGAATAAATTTCATCGCATCACCGATGGCATGGTTGCTCGATGCGCAAGCCGTAACGGTACAGGTATTTGGCCCCTTCAACCCCCAATGCATCGAAACTTGGCCTGGAGCCAGATTCGCCAGCAACTTCGGAATAAAAAACGGGCTCAACCGTTTCGGCCCTTCTTTCTCAAGAATTTCCTTATGCTTTTCAATCGCCGGCAATCCACCCAACCCGACACCGATTACCGCGCCGTAGCGGTGAGCGACTTCCTCATCGGGTTTTTCCAGTCCAGCATCCTCAAAAGCCATTTTCGTGGATGCCATAACAAACTGAATGAAGGTATCCATTTTCTTGATTTCTTTTCGATCAATGAAGTCTTCTGGATTAAAATTCTTCACCTCGCCACATATCCGCGAAGACAAACGCTCAGCATTAAACCTGGTCACTGGGCCAATACCTGACTTACCCGCCATCAGAGCATCCCAATTTTCTTGGATACCAATCCCTAGAGGGGAGACCAAACCCATTCCGGTGATAACAACACGAATATCGCTAGGCACCTTCAGTTTTCTCCAAAACCATTCCAATTAATGTTCGAGCGGAATACAATAAATCTAAATCAACTATGCTCCCGTATGTAGCTGATAGCACTTTGAACGGTGGTGATTTTCTCAGCGTCCTCATCGGGAATTTCAAGTCCGAACTTTTCCTCAAAAGCCATTACAAGCTCGACGGTATCCAGAGAATCCGCACCCAGATCGTTAATAAAAGACGCTTCAGAAACCACCTTGTCCTTCTCAACACTCAACTGCTCCACAATTATTTCTTTTACTTTTTCTTCGACATTTTCTTCCGCCACAGAACATCCTCCCTGTCGCGATATTCCCCCGGCAACTTTCCCGATGGAAATACAGAGTTAACTCCCATAAGACCCATAAACCGTGGAATACTTACATGAAAAACAAACGAATCTCAACAAGCATTCCCCTATACAATCCTGACTAATTAAGTTCTGCAATCTTAGTCAGAGTGTTTTTTAGGCTTTCCCCGTCCTCAACATTGAAAACAGGAATATCCCTGGCGATTCTCTTGTTCAGCCCCGAAAGAATCTTTCCAGGTCCTACCTCAACATAGGCACTGATATTTCCCTGACTCGCCAAGCGAACTGAATCCTCCCAGCGAACAGCTGCACGAACCTGTTTTTTGAGAAGTTCACGAGCCTCATTGCAATCATGGACTGGCTGGCTAGTCACGTTCGAATATATAGGAATCGACAATTCAGAGAATTCCACGGAGTCGAGCACATCACTCATCCGCTCGGCCGCCTCTTGAAGCAACGAACTATGAAAGGGCGCACCAACGGGAAGCATCACGGCTTTTCGGACACCCTTGTCCTTGGCCAGCACAACCGCTTCCTCGACACCCTTCTGCTCTCCCGAAATGACAATCTGGCCAGGGGCATTATAGTTTGCGATCTCGACAACACCATTCGCCTCCATACAGACAGCTTCCACAACCTCTCGGTCTAAGCCCAACAAAGCCGCCATCGCGCCCCCACCTTGGGGAACCGCTTTTTGCATAAATTCTCCTCGCACTTTCACCAAATATAGCGCAGTCGAAAAATCGAGCCCCCCCGCCGCAAGCAACGCAGAATACTCGCCCAGACTATGGCCCATCGCTAATACCGGACTCACCCCATTTTCCGCCAACAGCATATGAGCGATGTAGCTATGGACCATGATCGCGGGCTGAGTGTTCGAAGTCAGTGTCAAATCATCCTTGGGACCTTCAAAACTGAGTTTGGCGATATCCCATCCAAGGATATCGTTTGCCATCTGATAGGTTTCCCTGGCGAACGAGAAGCGATCATAGAAATCCTTCCCCATCCCGACATGTTGTGACCCTTGGCCTGGAAATAAGAAAGCGATCCGACAGGAACTCAAGACAATCTCTCCAAATCTCTCAAATTACCCGGCAGAAAGAGCCAATCTGAGAGACAACTGACTGAAAATAATTGCATTGTGGGCAGAATAGCAATTATGAGTTTTCAGATAGGACTACCATTCAACCAGGGCGGCGCCCCAAGTAAATCCCCCACCAAAGGCAGCCATCAAGACATTATCACCGCGCCGAATTTTCCCCTCCCTTACCCACTCATCCAAAGCTACCGGAATTGTGGCAGAAGACATATTGCCATATTTATCTATCGTAACTACGACCTTGTCCATCGACAACTTCAGACGCTTAGCCACCGCCTCTATGATCCGAATATTTGCCTGATGCGGAATGAATACATCGATATCATCCACGGTCATATCGTTTTTCTCAAGCGCCTCAGAGCATACGTTGCTAAAATGACGGACCGCAGTTTTGAATGTTTCTTGGCCTTTCATCTTTATTGTATGCGCATCCGATTCGATATCTTCCGAGCGCATGGGAGGAAGTTTTGTTCCTCCCCCTATGATGAGAATCTTATCCGCATCCTTACCATCGCTGTAAGTATAAGTGTCGATAACTCCTTTTTGACCATTTTCCGCCGGTCCCATCACTACCGCTCCGGCACCATCTCCCCAGAGGATACAAGTTCCACGATCCTTCCAATTTACAGTCCGCGTCATGAGATCCACAGAGGCCACTAATATATTTTTCTTGAGACCTGAACGAATATAAGCATCCGCAACTTGAAGTCCGTATACAAACCCCGAGCATGCCGCGTTCATATCAAAAGCCGCCGCATGCTCAGCGCCAATTTCCGCCTGAAGCCAACATGCAGTAGAAGGACACAAAGAATCAGGCGTAAGCGTTGTTACGATAATAAGGTCAATGTCCTTAGAATCCATTCCGGCCGCCTCGATAGCACGTCGGCTAGCCGGGAGCGAGAGGTCGGATGCAGCCGCCTCGGGCTGGGCAACCCTACGTTCGCGGATTCCGGTACGCTCAAATATCCATTGATCCGTTGTGTTAACAATTTTTTCGAGGTCGGAGTTTGCAAGAACTTTGGCAGGGACGTATGAGCCTGTCCCGAGGATGACTGAATGAGTCATATTTCACACCTGATTTGGGCGGGAACGCTTTTACTTTTGTGTCAGATTCGATTCGCTATCATCAGAAACATACCCACCTTCCGATGATTCACTCGATGACCCCGGATGAAAAATACCCTCACGGATTTGATCCCACAAGCGCCAACCAGGCTCGGAGCTTCTTTGTATGGACATCTGCCTGTCTATCTCGCTCTGTATCCTACCGTTTAATTGCTTTTTCACCAATTGGTCAGTAGCCTTCAACGCATTTTTGACCGCTTTAGCCGTACTTCTTCCGTGTCCGATCATGCACAGACCATTTAGCCCCAGCAGCGGAGCCGCTCCATACTCGGAATAATCTGTTCTCTTCTTCATTGATTTCAAACCGTTTTGGAGGAACATATACCCAATTTTGCTTCGAACCGAGTGGGTAACCTCCTCTCGAAGAAGGGTGGTGAGCATCTCGCTTAGACTTTCGCTGACCTTGAGCGCCACATTCCCCGAGAATCCATCACATACAATCACATCCACACTGCCCTGAAAAATGATGCTCCCCTCGACATTTCCCATGAAATTCAAATCGCTTTTCGCAAACAGTTCATGCGCCGCCCTGAGGGCATCAGTACCTTTTGTATCCTCGCCTCCAACATTAAGAAGTCCGACAGACGGCGAGGGCGTATCCAGGGCAAGTTCGGAGTAAATTTGACCCATTACCCCAAACTGGAACAGATGTTGCGCCTTGGGGAGCAGGTTCGCTCCGACATCGAGCATGATACTAAATCCCTTTAGGGTAGGAATGAGCGCCGCGATAGCAGGTCTCATCACGCCCTTCATTCGCTGAAGCACATGCAAAGAGACAGCAAATGCGCCTCCCGTATCTCCGGCGCTAAAAACGGCGCTCGCCTCTCCTTTTTTTACTGCCTCGGCGGCAACACGCATCGAGGAGTTCGGCTTTGATTTCAGAGCCTTTGAAGGGATCTCCCCCATCTCGATGACCTGAGTGGCTTCACGAATTTCCAACGGAAGCCCACGCGCACCCAAACGAGAGAGTTCAGAGGCAATCCTTTCGGGGATACCGACAAGTATTGACTCTATGCCCAACTCTTTGCATGCGAGCACCGCACCCTCGACAACTACCGAGGGCGCGTTATCCCCGCCCATTGCATCAACAGCAATCTTCATCAAACCACCCCTGAGCTACTCTCTCAGGCTTCTTGGACAGCTAGAACCTTTTGCCCCTTGTAGAAGCCGCAAGTAGTGCATAAACGATGCGGCAACACAGGTGCTTCACAATTCGAACACACGGATACGGCTGGCTTCGCCACCTTCCAGTGCGTCCTACGCTTGCGCCCTCTTGTCTGAGAATGTCGTGTCTTGGGCAGTGCCATGATGGAACGCCTCCTGTTAAAAATGAATCTAAAAATGGCAATCGTTTCTAATACGACGGCTCAACTCATCAGCTTTCGACTTTCCCCCACTCTTTTAAAGCGCCCAATCTTGGGTCAACATCTGAGTCCGTGCCAACACCCTCACCCCCCTCTAGGCGTCGGCACAATTCAGGTTCCTCCCCCATACATTTGCCCGGACACTTGGGTTGAATCGGTATTGCCAAGCCAAGCTGATCCCGAAGCGGACTCGAAAGGTCCACCTCATCACTTTCGATGTAATAAACCTCTAAGTCTCTTTCTCCCAATTCAACCGCGTCGCCCGTATCGATTTCATGGGGAGACAGCGGCTGAAAATATACTGTGAGTTCGTCCTCAACAGGGATATTCACCTGAGCAAGGCCCATCGAACATTCCACCCAAAAAGAACCATACACGTGGCCTTCAAAAACGGCTTCTTTCTCGCTAGTACGCTCCAGCGTACCCTCTATTTTCACATCCGATAGAGGGGGCCAACTCTCATCTTCAAGATTTAAACACTCTATCCCAACCTTGAGATCTATATTCATCCCCGTTTTGGGAATCTGATCGAAGTTATATCTCAGGTCATCTTTCATTTTTTAACCTCCCAGATACCAAGTGGGAGTCAATCTCAGTGAGAAAGCTCCTGAGAACGGCGAGCCAAGAGACTATAGGGATCAATCTAGGGATGTGTCAATCAAGCATTTCGGAAAAAAAACCCTAAAAAATCATATACACAACTGATATTGTTGTGTTTAAATTATTCTATCAAAAGAAGTTTCTTTAACAAACCCTCCCGTACCCCTCCGGTGGATACGCGAAGAGCTTCATACCCTCCCCACCTGAGTATTTCCCTGACGACTATCAGGCCCGCAAGAGCGATATCCTCGCGCCCGGGTTCGAAACCGGGCAACGAATTTCGCCCCGCCATGTCGAGGGCGGCGAATTTATCCACCCACGACTCGATTTCCCCCCGATCTAGAAAAACGCCGTTTATGCCCGAATTACTGGTATTTTCCCCTCTCACGAACCACGCCAGGGCGACAGTTCCCCCGCACCCTATTAATGGGACGTCGGGAGGAGTGAGCACGGTTGAGTGCAACATGCCGCTCATATCATCTGCGCAGGCCGCGACCTGGGCCGTCGGGGTGGGGATATCCGTGAGATGGCGTTCGGTGAGATAGACCACGCCAGCCGGTAAGCTACACGTTTTCAGTGTCTTGTCTACTTTAGCGCTTATCAGTTCAAGGCTCCCGCCGCCGATGTCAAAAACAAGCAAGTCACCAAACCCCTCAATTGGCCGCTCATCAGCCTGCTCAGGAGACCCCTCACCCCCCAACTCGCCTAGGGCGCTCATCACACCCGCCAGCGACAACTCAGCCTCCTCCTCGGCCGAAATCACCCGGAGAGGCACACCCAGCTTCCTCGCCCCCTCGGCGAACGCCTCGCCGTTCGAGGCATCCCTCAAAACACTCGTCGCCACCGCCTCGAAGATATCCACCTCCATCTTCTCGGCAATCGAGCGAAAGCGCCCCAGCGTCTCAAAGCCCCGGGCCATCGCCGCCTCCGAGAGCGCCCCGCTTGAGGCCACCCCCTCGCCCAGGCGTATCAGCTCGCGCCATCTACCGCGAGAGACCAGCGCACCCGACTCATCGACCTCGGCCATTGCCAGCCGAGCCGCGTTCGTTCCCAGATCAAGCACCGCCGCCAGGCGGGGCGCACCCGCGCCGCTCTTGCCGCTATCCGTCATGGTCAAACCCGATTGGAAAATGGAAGTGGAATAAAAAGTGAAATGCAGAAAAATGCCTATCCGTTTCGATAACGCTCTTTGAGGCTAGCGTACACCTTGGGTGTGCGCTGAAAACGCGCCCGCTCATCATCCCCCAATTCACGCACGAATTTCGCGGGCGTGCCCATCCAAAGCGTGTTCGGGGGAATCTCCTTGCCCTCGGGCACCAGCGCCCCCGCGCCGACGACCGCCCCCTCTCCAACAACCGCATCGTTCAGGATAATCGCGCCCATGGCGACAAGCGCGCCATCCTTGATCTCGCATCCATGGATAATCGCCGAGTGCCCGATGGAAACATCGTCCCCGAGGATACAGGGGCACTTGCCCCCCTCGATATGGAGAAGGGACAGGTCCTGGATATTCGTTCGCTTCCCCACCCGGATGTGCATCTCATCGCCGCGCAGCACGCACCCGTACCAAACACTGCTGTCCTCGCCGATCTCAACATCGCCGATAAGCACCGCCGTCTCGGCTATCCATGCCTTCTCGTGCACCTTGGGGAGCTTCCCCTCGTAAGGTAAATACATCTCTAAAATATCCCTCTAAAATAAAGGCTGCCCCGCCACTCCAGCCGAAGCCAGCTCCGCCTGCTTTCCAAAAAGATGCGCCGTCTCAATCTCGGAAATGCGGCTCCGCGACACCCGCCGGAACGCCGCCATGTATTTCCCCGGCACCGGCTCGCCCGAGGGCAGCTTCGCCGAAAGCGGATTCAGCGCGGTCCCGTTTCGCTTGATGCGAAAATCGAGATGCGGCCCTGTCGATAACCCCGTCGAGCCCACGTAACCGATAATCTGGCCCTGCCTGACCCGCGCCCGGCCTCTGACCCCACGGCCGATCCGCGATAAATGCAAGTATGACGTAACATAACCCCGGCTGTGGCGCACCTTGACCATCTTGCCAGCCGCCCCCTGCCAGCCCGCCGAGGCAACCACCCCATCCGCGACCGAGCGAACAGGCGTCCCCTTCGGGGCGGCATAATCCACCCCCAGATGCGGCCGGAAGTGCTTGAGGATCGGATGAAAGCGTTTCCGCGTGAAACGCGAGCTGATCCGGGTGTACTTGAGGGGCGATTTAAGGAACGCCCGCCTGAGCGTCTCCCCCGCCGGCGTGTAGTAGGTATCCTTGCCGCTGTCGAACAGAACCGCGGCGTGTGTTTTACCCCCCGCCTCGATCCGGGCCGCCAGTATCCGGCCCAGCCCCGCCGGGCGGCCGCCCAGCGAGCGCTTCTCGATCAATAGCTCGATGGACTCCCCGCCTTTCATGGTCTTGTGGAAATCGACCACCCATTCGAATATCTCGGTCAGCTTCACCGCGTAGGCAAGGGGAACGCCCTCCCGGTTAATCGTCCCGAAAAGGGAATCCTGAAGCTTCATTTTCACGCGCACGTTTTCAACAACGTAGGGAATCAACTCGAGCCGCGCCCGAAACGCGCCGCGTTTTGTACGATACACGCGAAGGCGGCGCTCATCGTCCACCTGAACCAGGAACCGGCGCACCTCTTTCCCTGCCGCCACCAACTCGAAGCGGTCCCCCACCCCGATGCGCGCGAGCGAATAAACAGATCGGCTCGCGCGAAGGACCCTGAGAATTTCGTTCTGCTCCAGCCCATTGGCGGCCAGTACGACATAAACGGAATCGTTGGGCCTGAAGCGGCCCTGCTGGGTAGCCACCCCTGGCCCGTCGGGGAGGGCATCCGCTGGCATTCCAGTCCCTCTCGGGAGTCTGACCCGGGGTTTAACCGCACTCCTCGAACGGAAGTCCTTTACCTTGTCGCCCTCGACCGATTGCCCGCTTTCAGGGCTTCTCAGAACATCCCAGCTCTCCTGCAGATACTGGCAGCCCGCAAGAACCATGGGAAGCGCAAAAAGCCCGGCGAGGAGCCAGCCAAAGCGCCCGGATATCATCCGTCCGGAAACATTCGAGACGAGATACGGGCTGGAGGCTGGAGGAGGGCCACCTAATTTATAAACCATTGATATTTTACCTTATGCTTGGGCGGAGCACAGGAGAACATGGAAAATACCAATAACCTACATGAGCATTAACCAATTAAGTTACTACACTATCAGTAGTTACGGGACCAGACAAGGAAAAAATCCCTGTCCGCCTCCGGAAAGTGGGTAAAGTGCATCTCTGAGGCACAGAATATTGTGGGAAATCGATACAAAAAATGCGCGGAAATGCGCACGCAAAAATTCAAACTATTGATAATAAATTGGTTATATCTCAGGAATTCGTCCAGACCCGCCCTACTCCACCAGCGCCTGCCGGACGAGGTCGAGGGCGAACATGGGCACCCGGGACTGAATAAAGCGCTCGTTGCCGCCGAACACCCCATCATGTTTCTTGATTTTGCCGCCTATCGAAAGCGCAAAATGGGTCGTTCCCTGGGCCGGCGCGGTACGGCTATGCTCGGGCTCGATGTTGGGCGGGGGATTGGGACCAATCACCACCAGCCCGATGTCGGCGCCCGCCTCCTCGGCGGCCTTGATCGCCAGCGCCTCGGCAAAATCCTCGCCGCCGGGCCCGCTGTCGAGGGACAAATCGTACATCCGCGCCAGCTCGGCCGGATCCATCGCCACAACACCCCGGCGGAGGAAATCCACCCGCTCGGGCCAGGCCGTGAGGCGCTGCAAAACCGCCCCGCCCGTGTTCGTCTCGACCACCACCAGCGTTTTTTTCTGCTCGCCGAGCAACTGCGCGACCACCTGGTCCAGCGTGACCTCGCCGACGGCGTAGATCGCCGAACCAAGAATCTCGCGCACCTTCACGTCGAGCACGTCGATCATTTCCTCGGCCTTCTCGATGCTCGCAGCGCGGGCCGTGATGCGCACATCCACCTGCCCGGGATGGGCCAGCACCCCAATGCTCGGGTTCCTCGACTCACGAAACAGGTCGCCGATCATCTGGTCCACCCGGCTCTCGCCCAGCCCGCAGGTCTTGAGCACCCGCGTCCGGATCACCTCGCCAAGGTCGAATTTCTCCTGGATGATCGGAATCGCCCGCTCCCCGATGATGTAGCGCATCTCAACGGGCACCCCCGGCGCGACGATGATCAGCCCTTTTTCGTCCTCACAATAAAAACACGGCGCCGTCCCGCGCGGGTTCTCAATGACCGTCGCCCCCTGGGGAACGAAGGCCTGCTTGCGGTTGTTCTCGGTCATCTTGAAGCCGCGCCGCACGAAATATTTTTCGATGTAGTCGTAGAGCTCCTGCCTAAACTCAAGCTCCACCCCCATCACCCGCGCCACACACTCGCGGGTCAGGTCGTCCACCGTGGGCCCGAGCCCGCCCGATGTGATGACCACCTGACTGCGGTCGTGGGACTGGCCAATGGCAAACGAAATACGGTCCAGGTTGTCGCCCACAATTGTCTTGAAATACATGTTCACGCCGACCGCCTTTAACTGCTGGGCGATGAAGGCGCTGTTCGTATCGATAAGATCGCCCAGTAGCATTTCGGTGCCGATGGCGACTATTTCCGCGCGTATGGGCTCTGACATTTCGTGTTCCTTCCTTATTATAACAGGTGATTTTATCCGAAATTTCAAGAACGTCATCTTATGAGAGAGGCCGAACGGACACAAGGCGCGGAAGCCGATACCGCGCGCCCTCTTTTTCTCGGTCTTTTTAAGCGTCCAGATTCAAAACCTTGAGAACATCCAACAGATTTTTTATCTCATAATCGGGCGCCGCCGCCCCGTCCGGGGGAGGGCCACCCCTGGGATTCAGCCAGGCCGATGGCATCCCGGCGCTCCGGGGGCCGAGCACATCGGCCTCGAAATTATCCCCCACGAACAGCACCTCGCCCGGAGACACCCCGAGGGCGTCTGCAACCTGGATATAAAGCCGGCGCGCGGGTTTGCGGTAGCCGACCTCGCCCGAGATGAGTGTGGCCTCGAGATAGGCGTCGATCCCGGTTCGGCCAAGAAGCCGGTGCGCCGCCTCGGTGTTGTCGAAATTGCTTATCAGCCCGACACGCAGGCCCGCTTCCCGAATTCGCCCGAGCATGAGAAGCCGCGCCGCCTCGAAAGCGGTCGAGTTGATCAACCGCTCCATGTGGGTTTCCATCGCGAGTGCGGCGGCCGCCTCGCGCCGCTCGGGGGGCAGCGAGTCCAGCCTGTCGGCGAACTTCATGAACCGCGCCCGCGATGTCACCTCGCGGTGCTCGGGGTCGCGGTCCCGCTCGCCCCAGACTTCCTTGGAGGTTTCGATCCAGTGGCGGTGAAAGTCCTCGTACAGCGGGACGGGGTAGCCGTTTTCCACCAGTGCCTCGTAGGCGTTGATCGAGGTTGTCCGCTCAGGTTTCCCGTTGATCATCACCTTCGGAATCAACCCGGGGTCGAAATCCACCAGCGTGTCGAAAAGATCGAAAACCACCGCGTGAAAATCCGGCACAGACACCCTCCCGAAAATAAAAAAACCGCCTTCCATCACAAGAGAGTCTTTTTATCACAAGAAAAACGCGTTGGCTCCCCCTCTCTGGCCTCCCCCGAATAGCGGGGCGCAACAGGGCGCAGCGGAGAGAGCACCCATTCCATACTCTTTAATCCTGGATGGATTTGGTCTAGAATAACCCCGCCGTGAATTGAAAAGAACCGTCCGGGCTTCACCAAAAAGAAAGACTTGCATGCAAGAGAGAACCATCACCTGGAATGAGAACCAGCCGACCCTCCGCGAGGAGATCGCCAATAGCGTGAGCCACGGCGCCGCGTTTATCGTCGCCCTAGCCGCCGGCCCGGCGCTCGTCCTCACGGCCAGCGAGAGCGGCGGCGCGGCCCACACGCTCGGTGCGTCGGTGTTCGCTGCCGCGATGATCCTGCTCTACCTCGCCTCAACCCTCTCGCACGCCCTGCCCCGGCGCTGGGGCAAAGACATCTTCGAGGACCTTGACCATACGGCTATCTTTCTCATGATCGCGGGCTCCTACACCCCGTTCATGCTCGGCGCCCTGCGCGGCATCTGGGGGTGGGGGTTCCTCATCGCCATCTGGGGCCTCGCCGTCACCGGAATCGCGCTGCACTGGACGGGCCGCCTGCGCTCGATCGTCTACAAGGTGTGCCTCTACCTCACGATGGGCTGGCTCGCCATCGTCGCCATCAAGCCCATCTGGCAGAGCTTTCCCCCCTGGGGGCTGTTCTGGATATTCGCGGGAGGCGGCGCCTACACCGTGGGCCTCATCTTCTTCGGCGCCCGTCGGATTCCCTACCACCACCTCATCTGGCACCTGTTCGTCATCGCCGGCACCACCTGCCACTACGTCGCCGTCATGTGGTACGTGGGCTGAGCGTAGGCTGCATCAGCCGCAGGCCCAACTCTCAAAACCAAATTAGAACCCGCAGGAATTGAATCAAAAAATCCGTTCGTCCCTCACCCCAACCCTCTCACACTGAAGAGGGAATGACGACTCTCCGCTCTTATCAGGCCGCCATAAAAAAAGAACGCCCCCGAAGGAGCGCCCCTTAAAACCGAACAAAAACCCCTCCCTCTCCGGAGTAGAGTCAGGGTGGGGGAACGGGAGAATGGCGGAACGATTCTCCTACTTCCAAAATTAACTTTATTATTGAATCACGAATACCAAGACAGGCTATTCCACCCTCCCCTACTTGTAACTCCCGTTCATGTCCATCTTCCGGTAGGCCCCCGCGTAAAAAAGAAGCGGCTCACGAAGCGCATCGCCCGTGATGATGCGCGTGACGCGGCCGAGGACGATGGTGTGGTCCCCGCCCGAAATCTCCTCGTGCGTTTCGCACTCCAAAGTCGCCAACGCCCCGGTGATGACGGGCGCGCCGTTCTCCCCCGCCTCGTGCGCGATGTCGGCGAACTGATCCTCGGCGTCGCGGCCCTTTCCGGCGAACCAGTCCGAGGTCGATTTCTGGTCCTCGGCGAGAAAGTTGATCGCGAATTTTTTCGCGCCCTGGATCACCCCCAGAAAGCTCGCCTTGTTATCGACGCACACCAGCGCGAGCGGGGGGGCGAGCGAGAGCGAGGAAAACGCGTTGGCTGTCATCCCCCGGCGTGCACCGGCGTTATCGGCGGTCACGACCGTCACCCCAGTGGCGAACTTGCCCATCGTGTTGCGAAGCTCCTTTGGATCAATGCTCATCGAATCAACCTCATAGTGAAGGGTGGAGAACAAGCCCCTATCGGGGCTTACCCCCGGCGTGATGCTCTGCCCCGAAAAATCAAAGATTAAAAACCATCTAACACCACCCGAACAACACCGCCAAAAAAGACAACGACCGCCCAAAGCCCCCCTTAGGGGGCCCTATGCGTTTAACACCGCGACCACGCGGCAGGGCGAGCCCGAGCCGCCGCGAATCAGCAGCGGCATGCCGATGTATAGAAACTCCTTACCGACAACCTCCTCGATGTTCCGGAGATTCTCGGTATTCGTGCGGCCCAGCTCGCGGCAGACGAGGTGGCACGGATACTCGGGGCTGTGCGCCATGTCCATGCTTGGTGCGTCGGTGGCGACATTCATCGCGCCGCACTCGCCATAGACGTACTCGGCCGCCTCCCGCGTCCAGCCCGCGTAGGCGGTCGTATAGGAAGCCTTGGGGAAATGGCGCCTGTAGTGGCCGTAGGTGTAGCAGACCGTATCGCCAGGCTTGATTTCCATCTTGTAGTGATCGAGGCGGCGCTTCACATCGTCCGCGCTGATGTAGGCGTTGTCCTCGACGTTATCGAAGTCAATCGCGATGCCGCGCGAGTAGAAAAACTCAAAACCCATCGTGTCGATGTTCGGCGCGTCCGGCGATGGATCGAGGTGGCTGATCGAGTCCACGTGGGTCGGGCCGTGCTCGCACACCTGAAGAATGCCGCAGTAGTAGCTCATCTCGCTTTCAAAGCGCCCGCTCGCCGCGCTCTCCTCGTGGGTCATGTTCGTCCAGCGCCAGGTGTCGGGGTGGCCGACGAAAACGGGCTGGCCCTGGTAAATCTCCTGGGTGAGGTCCACGACCTCGTGGTTCTTGTAGTTGGTTATCTGCCCCATGTGCGTTCCCTCTCTCTCTGTCAAAACTACTTTCCAAAAAGACGAGCCGTCAGTCCATCAACATCCCGCCGTTCACATTCAAAACCGCGCCATTGATGTACGACGCTCTATCGCTCGCCAGAAAAAAAATCGCCTCGGCCACATCCCCGGGCGTCCCGAACCTGTCCAGCGGAATTTGCCCGCGCCACTGATCACCGCGCTCGGCCATCATCTCCGCGATCATCCGCCCCTCTATTATGCCCGGCGCCACCGAGTTGACCCGGACCTTTGGCGCAAGCTCCATCGCCAGCGCTCGGCTGAAGCCGACAAGGCCCGCCTTCGTCGCGCAATAGTGGGCGTGCAGCGTACTCCCCCGCTGGGCGGCCACCGAGGCCAGATTCACAATCGCGCTGTTCGACTCTTGCCCAATCATCAACGTGCCCGCCGCCTTCGAGGCCGCGAACACCCCCGTCAGGTTCACATCCAGCGTCTCTTGCCATTCCTCCGCGCTCATATCGAGCACTTTTCTGTGCCGGTAAATTCCCGCCCCGTTCACCAATACATCGATCCGGCCAAGTTCCGAATGAAGCGCCGCGAAAGCCACCTCGACACACGCCAGATCCGTCACATCAATTTGTTTTGAGCTGGCCCCTTTAATCTCGCTGGTCGCACGAGACAGCCCCACCTCGTCGGAGTCGATCAAAACCACCCACGCACCCTGTTCACTAAAACGCGCCGCCGCCGCCCGGCCGATGTCCCCTGCGCCCCCCGTGATGAGGACTACCCTGTCCAGAAATTCCTGCGTCATTCGGCCAGCGCCCTCAAGAGGGGATCAAGGAAGGAGAAGTTTTCAGATGCCCTCATGTTAGGTTTCGCCGCCAGGGGTTGTCAATGAATGGGGGTATGGACGCTTGGACGGCTTGGCCAGCCGGGAGGCCGCATAATCCGGGCTCGAAGACCCGACGGCGCGGGAGTAGTAATAATTTCCCAAGGGGATGGGATAATCTAATTAATGGTTTTGTTTGGAATTGGGTGAATGGTGGATAGAGGGAGAAAATGTCGACACTAGTGATCTTCCCCCACAAAACCGCTCCAAGTTGAATGGAGAGGATTTCGGTACTCTTTCGGTTGTGCCGCCCAACCTGGGGGATTTAGATGAACAAGAAGTGTCATACACCTGAGCAGATTATATCCAAGCCGAGAGAAGCAGAAGTGCTTTTATCCCAGGGGCAAAGCGTGCCCGTGGCCTGCAAGCGCATCGAGGTCTCAGAGCAGAATTACGGGATGAGCACTTGAATCTGAAGAGATTCGATACGCGAGATGAAGAAAATGCTAGTGGAGCGCTGACGGCAT
>Ga0115002_10003305_pt1 | contig 20255 bp, 7 predicted proteins | sample ArcticOcean_MG_C_8_FD_89576 | JGI IMG/M metagenome (GOLD analysis project Ga0115002, IMG submission 89576) | Marine microbial communities from western Arctic Ocean - ArcticOcean_MG_CB11_86 | ecosystem: Environmental > Aquatic > Marine > Oceanic | place: Arctic Ocean: Canada Basin | collected... | reverse complement strand
TTCATGGCTTAAGATTGGCAGATTGGTCGGGCCGGTGCAACTACCTTAACGATTTGTCTTGTGGCTGGCATCAAATCTTGGCAGCGCAAGGACAATATCTTCAAAAGCCTTAAGCAATAGGGGTGTATTTTAAAGAGACACTGAAAGGAGAGTTCTTGCCATTCTATTTTTGAATAAGCTCTTCCATAATTTCTTTATCGCCGCGGATTTTTTTGGCTTCATTCTCAATTCTCTCCGCTGCTAATTGTATTTCTGTAAGCTTCTTTTTCTTTGTGGAAATACTTTTGGGAGGAGAGATTTTAAATGCTCGTACAAGCTTTCCAAAGTCCTGGATTGAATCCGCGTATGGCCAGACACGCTTATCTAGTTTGAGTCGAATCCTTTTGATGTTATTGATGGCTTTTCCAAGTTCGTCAGGTGCTAGTGCGTCTCCGCTCGCCGATCCTGATCGCGCTGCATCTAGTAACAGAGTGGCAGACTGTTCGGTATATTCCAATGATCCGAGCAAAGATAGTGTTTTGTGGCTCTTGCCGGTGGCTAATTCCAGAGCCAGCTGGGCTGACAAATGATTAGGTGCCAGTTTAATAATTTCACGTAGCTTATTCTGAATTTGAACATTGCGTAAGACGGTCGGATTATAACGCGCAATTGCATTCTGGACCTTAGAAAATTCTTTAATGGCATTAGTCAATGAGTCGTTTTTTTCTAATGATGCTAGTGCTGAGGCTTGCTTTAAGTGCTGTATCGTAAAGACTTGGATCCGTGACACGGGTTGAATCCCGCTAAGGATGACAAGATCGGAAAGGGCCCTAGTATTTTTGAGAGGTATTGCCACTATCTTACAATCCTTACTGAAAGCGCCACGGACCTTGGCCGGGACTCCGCCAACGGGCTGGATGCTGCCGTCGGCATTCATGTCGCCTGTCACGGCAAAGGCTGGGTCCATCTTGGTTCCAGTAATTAGAGAATCAAGCAAGAGTGCGCAAGGAACTGCGGCCGAAGGTCCATCCTTTAATGTAAAACGATCCTCGAAGGCTATTTCAACTTCATAGCCAGAAGGCCACGAATCATGCTTTACACGCAAGTGCTTGATGACCTCATTCAGAGCACTGTGCATGTCTTTGCCAACGCGCTGATTAAAACGGACACGGAGCTGAGATTTTGAATTATCTAAAGGCGTTGCCGTGGCATTCATTTGAGAAGCCATGCCGGCAAATTCTCCATTTCCTAGGGGTCTGACTAAGAGTCCTTTGATTCTACTTTGTTTGGATTTTAGCTGACCAACTTGTGCATTGCTTAAGGAACTTAAAATAAAAAAGGCCAGTACAGGGAGGCATATTTTTATTTTTGGCATCCGTAAAAGTTATTTAATCGATCCGAAGGATTGCGCAATAGTAGCTAAAAATAAATGTTAAACAATAGTTATATAGTCTATAAACAAGCCTCCCTCGCACTTTTTTAGGATCAGAAAACCTTAAATTTAAAATGAACAGCGTTTTTTTTTCTGAATGCCAATTAACACAGGGGGGAGTACTATTAGAGGAGCCTGAACATCAAAGGCTCATACTCCCCAAACTGATATAGAAATGAATATAAAATCTCGTCTCCTTAATTCTCTCCTCTTAATTCTTTTTATTTCTTCACCTTTTGCGATAGCCGAACAGGTCGTGATCAGTGAAATAATGTATCATCCAAAGGAAGGTGGTCATGAATTTGTAGAGATTGAAAATCTTACTGCCTCGCCATTTGATATTGCGATGTGGAAACTTAAGGGTGGAGTGGATTTTGAATTTCCGGAATTCAGCCCAGCCCAGCCAAGGAATACTTTTCTTAAAGCTTTCGAGAAGATTGTTATATGTGATACAGATCCAGGCACTTTTCGAGCAAGTTATGGATTGCCCTCTGCAGTGAGGGTCTTTGGTCCTTGGACAGGTAATCTTAATAATGGTGGCGAAAGAGTGAGTCTTAAGGACAAGAACAATATTACCCGAGCCACTGTCAGGTTTGACAACAAAGGGAATTGGCCCGTTTCAGCTGATGGAGGTGGTCATAGCTTGGTGCTTTATGATAATACTCGAGCCATTGATGATTATCGATTATGGAAAGCCAGTCCTGGGCCGAACGGTACGCCAGGATCATCTGAGCCCGCGTCTGCAGAAGAGCCATTTTCGAATCCGGAAGTCGATTTGAGCGTTGGGATTCCTTACATCGAATACTCAGATGCATGGGACTTTAATGATCAGAATGTGAATTTGGGAAATACCTGGAAGGATTCGGCGTACAATTTTTCTCATCAGGGTTGGACAAGAGCGAATGCTGCCAGTAACGAGGGAGGACTTTACGGTTTTGAAAGCTCAGCGCTTCCGGCCCCAGGACTCAGGACCCCTCTATTGAATAGTTCGGACGGAGCGAATCATATCAGTTATTATTTCAGAAAGGAATTTACTTATAACGGACCAACGACCGGGGTTCGCCTCACTGTTGACTTAATTAATGATGATGGTTGCGGATTTTGGCTTAATGGCCAATGGATTGGTGGAGTGGCGACTTCGAGCGGGGCAGAACATACCACAACAGCTGATAGGGTCGTTGGTAATGCCGAGGAAGAGTTGGCGGTGATTTCTACTGCGAGTCCTCCACTAGTAACCGGTAAGAACGTCATTGCAGCGGCCGGGAGACAAACCAATAATAGTAGTTCGGATTTCATTTTTGGAGCGAGAGTCAGCCTCTCAGCGCCTAGTTCACCTACTCTCTTAATCAATGAGGTATTGCCTTCAACGGGCGGGTCCGGATTTGTCGAATTTTATAATCCTACTAATGAAACGATAAATCTTGGTAGCTGGTACATTAGTGATCGGCCATCGAACCTGACCAAGCGTAGGATCCCAGGAAATATTTCTATCGAACCTGGTCAATTAGCATCGGTCGGTTATGCAGAGTCTTCCCTAGGGGTTTCTTCAACAACTACCATTTATTTAACAAAGCCTGACGGTACGACTGTTGCAAATGCGGTCAGTACCCAGATGCCGCTCGACGGGCGTTCTCTCGGGCGCAAGCCAGCGGGTGGAGGTTCGTGGTTCCTTTTTACGTCTCCGACAAGAGGAAAGGCAAATGAAAGCTCGAGCAGTCTTGGTAAGAATCTCAAAATTAATGAAATTCATTTTTCTGCAGAAGGGAATGTCGACTGGATAGAATTGCACAATATGGGAAACGTTTCCGTATCGACGGAAGGTTTGTGGATCACAAGTGCTGATGATTTTTCAGATAAGATTGAATTGGGCAAATCGATTACCGCCAAAAATTTTGCGAGCTGGAACACTGATTTCAATTTTTCTGGAAATACATTCAAACTTTTTGTAATCGACTCCAGTAACAATGTGCTTGATGCGTGTTCTGTGGATCAAAAGAATGGGAGAGACTATGCGGCTGCATATCCGGACGGTTACGGTGACTTTTTCCTGTCTGCTGGATCCGGGACCCGTGACAGCAATAATGATCCTGTACGCAATACCAGCATAGTGATCAACGAACTGATGGTCGAGCCTCCGAATGGTGAACGGGACGGTGAGTTCATTGAGCTATACAACAAAAGTAATTCACCAGTGAACTTAAGCGCATGGGCATTTGAAAGCGGAGTGGATTATAATTTTCCTGGAGGAACGGTAGTTCCTGCAAAAGGATACATTGTCATTGCAGCTAACCCCTCCCTGACATCGTCCGCATTTCCCAACGCTACGGTTATTGGTCCCTACTCTGGAAACCTTGCAAATGGAGGTGAATTATTAAGACTCACTGATGCTTGGGGAAATACTGCTGACGAGATTCATTATCACACAGGAGGGGACTGGCCGCATCTTGCTGCGGGAGGAGGGAGTAGCCTTGAACTCAGGAATCCTGACATGGACAATGCTGATCCATCAGCCTGGGCAGATTCGGATGAATCCAATAAATCAGATTGGCAAAGCTTTACCATTAACGATCAGTACCAGCAACTGACTAGCCGTGGTTCATCAAGTGATTATGAAGAACTTCACGTTTTTGCAGTCGGGGATGCGCATTTGGCGTTAAGAAATGTATCACTCACAAGGAATAACAGTAATTCAAATATTCTTCCAGGCGGAGGCGATACTGTATCTCACAATGGTAACGGATCCGGAGGCTGGTTATGTCAGGGAACGCATTATGCTAGTGATAAGATAGGTAATGAATTCCGCATTATTTCATCAGGTCATGGAGACAACAAAGCGAACCGGTGCGAAATTGACATTACTCAGGTCAGTAGAAATGATAATCTCACATTCACCTGTCAGGCTCGCTGGATTTCAGGAAAGCCCACACTAGTTGTCAATACTTGGGACCGTTCTTTTGGAGGCGTTCTTCACTTGCCATTACCAGAAAATTTGGGCAGTGCAGGAGCTGCTAATGGAAATTTAATCAATTCTCCAGCACCGACCGTTTCAAAGCTCGGGCATAGTCCTGCTGTTCCGACATCCTCGGACCCAGTTATCATCACAGCTAAAGTGCAGTCAGCAGGTCCACTCACTTCCGTGAACGTTCATCACCGCAGAGACACGAGCGCAGGTAACGGAAGTTATCAGACAACGTCCATGAATGATCAGGGCCTTAACGGGGACGAGATCGCTGGTGACGGAACTTACTCAATCTCTCTTACTCAGTACCAGAGTGATAATACAATCGTTCAGTTCTATGTGAGGGCAGTGAGTAGCGGAAGAGCAACGATTTCACCGGGTCCGGCTCCCGAACTACCTGCTATGTGGGTCGTTGATAACAGCAACATTCCTAATGACCTTCGTGTCCAGAGGTTTGTAATATCTGAGTATGATCGTAATTCACTGAGCACCAACACTGGTGGCGGCTCCTCCAGAGACTATGATTTTCCAAGGCTCTCTAATCAGTATTTCAATGCGACATTTATATCGAATGAGAGGCACATCATTTATAATTGTGAAGTAAGGAAGAGTGGAAGTCCATGGACTAGGGATGACGGGAACGGACTCTCAAAGGCAAAGTGGAAGACTCCAGGCGACAAACGGTTCAGGGGATATTCCAAACGTTCCATTGATTCAGATGCTGGTGGAGGAAGGGCTTATCATGGCCGAATCATACGTCACTGGTTGTATCTGTGCGGGCACCCAGCCAACGAACATGAGTTTGTAAGAAATATCTTTAATGGAGGCTCTGCAAGCTTGCGTGAAGATCTTGAGCCAAATGCCAATGATTTTCTTAAAAGAAATTGGGAAGATGGTCAGAAAGGTGAGCTTTATAGGATCGATGATGAGTGGTGGTTTGATGATGGCTGGGGACGGCAAAACCGTAACGCGGACTGGTCCTGGAAGGGAACCCACGAACCGGAACGTTATCATGCAGAGTGGATCAAGAGGTCCCGTGAAACTGAGTATGATTTCTCTTCTCTGACGACGTGGATGAATAAGGTGGGCACAAATTCATTTACTAGGGAAGAGATCGAAAGGATGGCGGACATTGACATGATGGCAGCGAATGCCGTGGTCCGCGGATGGTGTGATGACTGGGATACCATCACAAGGAACCGGGGAAAGAACGGCTATTTCCTTCGTCGACACTCGGATGGGAAATGGATGCTCATTCAGTGGGACTCTGACCTGACTTTCGGTGACTCGGGCGCGTCCTTCTTCGGCAATTTGGCTGGTGTGCGTAACTTCTTTGACAAGACATACGTGAGGCAGCGGGTGAACTATTATTTGGGTAAGATGATTAATGATTTCGCCGCAACGGGACCACGCATGCAAACCTGGTTCGATCTTGAAGAGGAAGCTTCAAATTCATATTCTAGCAACGAGGGAACTTATACGGGATGGCACAATAGCAGGGTCAGCAGGGCCAGGAGTGAGGTCGGAAGTGCTCTTAACACATCTTTTAACGTAACGACAGGAAACGGCAGTTCCACCTCAACCAGTGCTGAAACGATATCTTTATCCGGATCCAGTGGTTGGGAATCCTTTGAAATTCGAGTCGAAAATCATCCAGAAGCACAGGTTCAATTCACTAATCAAACGTCATGGACACTGAGCGGTATCAGGCTCAGTCAGGGAGCGAATCGGCTTAGGGTCCAAGCAGTCGATGCGACAGGTAAAGTGGTCGGCACAGAAACTTTCACGGTGAACAAGACCGGTAACGCGGCACCAGTGGTTCTGATCGATGCGGATCCGTCCTCTTTTAATTTGGATGTATCCGAGACAATGAAAATTGATGCGTCTTCTACTTATGATCCTGAAGGTACAGAAATAAATTTTCAATGGGACATTTCTCCGGAAACAGGAAATTATCTCTCTGGAGCAGCTTCTTCTTCTCCCGAAGCCAGTTTTGGTGCTCCCGGACTATATAATTTTACCCTCAGAGCTTCCGATGATAACAGTAAAATCACCACACTAACCCGTGAGGCTGCAGTTTACGCGGCTTCCGGATGGAGCAGTTTTACTGAACCCTTGCTCGAGTCTCATTGGGCAACAGAAAATATTGAACCTTTCGGCAGTGGCTCTGACTCGTCTTGGTATTCACTGAGTGAAAAGCCTGGAACACTTGTTCTGAGCATGCCCCAGGACACTGAAAAGAAACTAACGATGAGTAACCCTTCTCATCCTATCATTTGGAGAGATCTTCCGGATTCAACGAACTGGTCACTACACACGGACCTGAGCCTCAATAGTCTTCAGCAGGGAGATTTCATTGCCGGTCTCATCGTTGAGCTCAAGGAAGGAACCTTCACAAGACGATATGTTATCGCAATAGAAGATGGAGACTATTTACGTGTTAAGAGGTCAAGTGGAGGCAATTATACTCAACAAAAATCCCAATCCTGGAACGAAGGTTCGGCAACGATTCGGATCCGCAGGGACGACCGGAGCCTCATCTTTGAACGTCGTGGAGAACCAGGTGAATGGTTAGAGCTTTATACTCGAAACTTACCCGTTAATACGACCGCGATTCAGGGAGGTATTTTTGCCGCTTCGGACAGCTCAAGTACGAATGCTCGTTTTGATTTTGATTATGTCCTTCTGGTCGATCCTGACCTGACCAACGAATACCTTGATTCACTCAGAATCACTGAAATTATGTATAATGCTCCAGGAGGTACCGGGATCGAATACATTGAACTGACCAACACAGGAAACATACCCATTAACCTTGCGGGGGTCCGTTTTGATGAAGGAGCGCCTTTCAATGAACTCATACTTCCTGATTATGATTTAGGACCTGATCAGAGAGTCATTATTACCAATGACAGGTCCAAGTTTGAATCTGAGTACGGTAACGGGCCTACCGTTGTTGCTGAATGGGCGGGCGGATTCCTCTCGAACGGTGGCGAGAAAATTGTCCTAAGAGATCCTGACGGTAATATTGTTTTGCGGTTCGAATACGATAATTCTGGTGATTGGCCTGAGCGCGCTAATGGTAGCGGAAGCAGTCTCATAATAATCGATACAGAAGATGATTACAGTGATGAGGATAATTGGAAAGCTAGTGCTGAGTTTGGAGGATCCCCTGGCACTAATGGTTCAACTTCCAATAATTTAGTGACCATTACCGAGATTCTTAGTCACACGGATTTACCTTCGTTGGATACAATCGAGATCAGGAACGACTCGGACCTGCCCGTGGACATTTCTGGTTGGTTCCTTTCAGATTCTGATACGAACTGGAAAAAGTATGAAATACCTGCGGACGCAGTTATTCCTGCTCAAGGATTTATCACTTTTGATGAGTCTGATTTTAATCCTAACGGACTCTGGAACCCAAATGCTGGGGAACCTGCTGACTGGGAATTTGCTATCAGTTCGAGCGGGGATCAGATTTATCTGATCGAGTCAGAAAATGGTAAACCGCTATACTTCGCAGCCGAACGTGATTTTGATGCGGCTAGGAACGGAGTTTCTTTCGGCCAGTATTTAAACTCCGAAGGGGAAGAGTATTTTACGGCACAAAATACTAATACAATTGGCTCTGAAAACAGTGCCCCTCTGGTAGGGCCGCTGGTCATTACCGAAATCATGTATCAGAACATTTCCGGAGACATGAGCTGGATAGAAATTCAGAACATAAGCAGTTCTAGGATCGATCTCTTTGACCCTTCAAATACAGACCATGTTTGGAAAGTGAGTGGTATTTCTTTTGATTTTCCTCCCAATCAATCGATACCTCAAAGCGGTGTGGCATTAATTGTCAGTGGGGATCCAGCCATTTTCCGTACACTGAATTCTGTACCTTCCGAGGTTCCAATTTATGGCCCGTTTGAAGGATTGATTCAGGCGGATGGTGAGAATCTCAGACTACAGATGCCCGAGCCTAGTGAACCTGAGCCGGAATTCATAACAATCGATTCTGTGCGTTATTCAGCTGCTGAACCTTGGCCAAGTGCTGGGGCTGGGTCAGGGCGTTCCATTGAAAGGGTCTTCATTAATGAATTTGGCAATGAGCCAAAGAACTGGGCAATATCTGAAAATTCAGGAGGAACTCCCGGCATCAGTATTCTTCCACCAACGGCTGCTAGAATTGAAAGCAGTATCACCTCTTTAATGTCCGGCAGTGTCATTGGAGAAAACGCTGATCCTGTCACTTTCAATGTCGCAAACTTTGGTATTGAAACACTCAATTATACGATCTCTGAAACTGTTCCGTGGCTAAGCATTGATCCTGTTTCAGGTGCCTCGGACGGACTCACAGACTCAAATACCCACACGGTAAGTTTCACAACTGCGGATTTGCCTGGTGGAATCTATGAAACTGTGATCCAGATACTGAGTCCTGAAGCGGACAATTCTCCCTTTGAGATACCAGTAATGCTTAATGTCATTCGTCCGCAACTTAGTACAGGATCCAATCTGATTAGTGTCACTACAAGGGAAGGACAAAATGCAGATAATGGTTTGCTTGAAATTTGGAACAGCAGTTCCGGGGTCATTATGGATTACTCATTATCCACTGACGTGCCGTGGATCGGAATCACGCCCATTGATGGATCATCCTCTGGTCCAGAAGACAAAAAGCAGCACGTTTTAACATTTTCCACTTCTGAACTTCAGAGTGGAAATTATAGTGGAAACATTACAATTAATGCAGGCAACGCGGCCGGTTCTCCGAAAGTGATTCCCGTTTCGATCATCATTGCGGACGGGCTAGTGCTTTTGCTCGACGCGCGCGGACTCAATGCTGGCCCCGTAACGAATTGGCCAAATGCAGGACTCTTGGGAGGTAATTTCACTCCTGAACTTGACAGTCCTGTTGCGGAGGACGTTGACGGTGTCCGGGCCCTCACGCTCATAGGAAATAATGACTGGCTGATTGGACCGCCGGCTTCGGAATCGCTCGTTGGTAATAATCCACACTCAATTGAGGCCTGGGTTAATAATTCAAATGTAGGAACCCAAGAAACTATCATTTCTTGGGGACGGCAATCAGGAACATTGGGCGGACTCAATTCAATGAATCACGGGACCCAGAACATTTACGGTGGCTTTGAGCACTGGGGAGGCGCCTATTCAGCAGGTTGGGAAAATAAGGAGGAGGAATCGATTTGGACGCACCTTGTTTACGCTTATGACGGTGCAGGCAAGTCAACGCTCTACATCAACTCAGACGAAGTGAATTCAAAGAATCACGGGCCCCTCGCAATCTATTCTACTGATACAAGTAATAGGCCCCTGCCGATCACTATCGGTGCGCAGAATGAGGGTAACGGAACACGTAACAATTCTGTTTCTGGGTCAATGTCGATCGGACTGATTAAGGTTTACGACAGGACCCTTAGCCCCGAAGCCGTTGAAACAAAGTACAATGCCGAAGCAGCAAACTTCGGGCGAGAGCCGACAATTGACACTGATCAGGACAATGATGGTCTCCTCGCATCCCAAGAGATAGCAATTGGTACGGATCCGAATGACTCTGACACAGATGATGATGGATTCTCGGATGGAGATGAGGTCGCTCTTGGAACGGACCCTCTCAGCGCAAATTCAAAGCTAAGTATCCAAGCCATAACCATTGCAGAGGATTCCAGTATTTCCATCGTTTGGTCCAGTGTGCCCGGACGAACCTACGCAGTTGAGGTGAGTGAAAACCTGACCGACTGGACGTCCATTGAAACGGTCGATGCATCGGATGGAACGACCACAGTTTATTCTGATCCTGACGCGAACCAGAAAATTCAACAATTCTATCGGATAAGACTTGCTCAATGACCTGTTTCTTTAGATCAGCTTTTATCGGGATTACTGCGCTAGTCCTTGTCCTGGCCGGAATTGCAAAAAAGGACACGCCTCAAGTCACTGACATAACGATCGGTTGGAAAGATAATATTCTTAGTATCTATCATCCTCAAATTCCCGGAGGTAAAATTGATACCTGGTACCTGGAGGCATATTGCAGGCCCGGGTCAACGGACCGGCCATGGAATGAAACCACGATAGGTCACAGGACAGAACTTGTATCAATTAATGAGTCAAGGACCGAGATTAAATTAAAATGCACCTTGGAGGATGGGGTCAGAGTCGATCACCTAATAAGGGCAACCAGGACTGGAGTCAGCTTTGACTTGATTGCAAAAAATCCTACGGAAAAAGTTTCTGAAGCGCACTGGGCACAACCTTGTATCAGGGTCGGGGAATTCACAGGGAAGGGCGCTGATGAGACTGATGATGCGGATGCTTACATCAAAAAATCTTTTATTTTTCAGGACAAGGATGACATTCCTGATTTTTTACCTACCAAGGACTGGGCCACAAAGGCTCGTTACGTTCCTGGCCAGGTCTGGTGTCCGAAAAACGTCAACAGGGATGATGTTAATCCCAGGCCACTTCACCCGTCCCCTCCTCACAAGAATATTATAGGCTGTGTTTCAGCGGATGAGAAGTGGCTCATGGCAAGTGTTTGGGAGCCTTATCAGGAGTTGTTTCAGGGCGTGATTCGTTGCATACACAGTGATTTTCGGATCGGGGGCTTAGGGCCAGGAGAAACGAAAAAGATTCGCGGCAAGATGTATCTCTTACCGAATGATGTTCCTGCTCTGCTTGCATTGCATGAGAAGGAATTTCCTGACAAGACTAAGAAACATTAAGTTCCTTGGATTCACTGTAATCACAGTAAAACTAAGGCTAACGGTTCTGTAAGGTGGGATAGTGTTCTTTACGACCCTTGTAAGTTAGGGTTGTAAGTCAAAGGGGGAAGTAAATCGCCGCAAACAGCTGCTTTCATTTTGAGGGCATAGATTCTTAGTCATCTTGATGTTTCTCCGAGAGGTGAAGGTGATTATTTTGTTGTTTAGTAGAGTGGTGAGTAGCATATGACTCACTATGAGCGTTAAGCATACGAGGGGTTCCAGTTAATCGCCTCTGCATCTGACCATTCATTCAGGGGCTGTTGCGAACGTCGGGGGAACGACGATAGCGATCTGTTAACTGGTAGTGGACCTCGTCAACGATCTTCTGCTCCAAGCCAGGTCGAAATGGAGCTGCCCAATCATGAAAGGTCATCGCACCACCTCCTTCATACCCGCCCTCACGCAACACACGCTCCGAAGGGATGTAGCAGGGCACATCATTGGCGTAAGAGTTAATCCAGACACGCTGAGCATCCAATTCCTGTTTTAGTCTCAATGCGTAATCGACAACCACTTCTCCCCCAAGAAAGACAATCGCGAGGCTGCTACCAAACCTCCACGTCTGAACCGGTAGCGGGACTTTTGTTTTGAGCAGTTCACCACGATCGAGACGATTCAAATGGACTCGAGCGTGAAACCCAACCGTCCCACCGCGGTCCGCGTCACGTTGTGCACGACGCTCCCACTCAGCGCGACTCGGGAGGGGAGCCAGGTGCAAATCAATGGTAGAGAACATCACGTTCAGTGGTCCAGACAGCGGGCGTAATTTCTGTTGCAAAAGGCGCGCGACCTTGGCACCAATTTCTCGTCCATGTATCGCGGCGACTTCATCTTGCGATCCTTCACCGCGGACTGGATTCGAATCGGCTCCACAACCCACCGACATCAGGGCAATCGCACTTGGGTGGCGTCGTTGAATACTTTCCTGAGCATAACCGGCCCAATCCCCACTGATCCGGTTGTGAGAAAGCGTCGTGCAGTGACACGCATAGCTCAGATAGACCGCGCGTAACTTCCCCGCCAGATCCTTGGCAACCATGACCGGCAGATCATGGTCAACTGGCCCTCCCTTGGTGCGACGATTATGCGCAAATGAAGCATTACTCCGGGCCCATGCCAGGTGTGCTGGTTGCGGATTTTTGAATGCCGCGATGGCAACCTGCTCGAGTTTGTCTATCAACTCCTTGGTGTATCGCTCGATATGTTCGCGGTGTTTCTGGGGAAGCGGATGGCAGTAGAGGGTTTTTGACATGCCCGCCAAAATGGGGCCACTGTGGGTATGAGTGGCTGTGATAGAAAGCCGGTCAGGTAGTAATCCGACGCGCCGATGCAGTCGTTTTGCGACTTGCTCTCTGAGAGCAGCGGGCACCAGACAGTTATCCAGTGTGATCAACAGGGCTGGTGGCCGCTGAGGACTCTGGATCATGAGCGCCTTGGCCCACAGCTTCTGCACAACGCCTGTCGATTCCGTGTTGCGACCGGAATACCCACGTAACCGAATCGGGAAATCGGGAGTCACGTCTACCGCTGCCACACCCACCTGATAGACGGTTGGTTCTTCTTGTTGTGCATTGGTGTTCTGTGCATTGAACCAATAAACACAGAGTATTGAGAGCATAGATAATGCTTTAATTTTCATCTATTGACCCTATCAAATGTCCAATGAACACCGCAATCTTATTTCTTTACCCTTCCCCCCAAACACACAATCTCACTGTGCTCTGCAGGGAGTGCTTGTCCGGTGTGGAGTGGTGGTGTTAGGGTTGCGGGATGAAGACGCTCAATGCCTTCGCTCTGTTAGCCGTGTTAGTTTCACTGCCCCTGCTTCTTGGGGGGTGTGGGGAGAAGCAATCTACCGCTGAGACTAAACCTTTAAAAGAAAAACAGCAGGAAGTTAAGAATGAAGAACCCGTTCCTGTAACTAAGCCTTTAGAAGAAAATCAGGGGGAGGTTAAAGAAGAAGTTAAGCCTGAAGAATCTGTTGCTGAGACTGATGCCAAAGATCTGGAGAGTGAACTAGTCGAAGTGGGACCCGAACCTGACTTTGCAATACCACCGAAGGATAATGATGAAGATGATACTAAATTCAAAACACACGAAAAAAACTTTAAGTATCAGATTAAAGATGGGGGAGTGATTATCAGTGGTTATGACAAAAAACTATCAGATGAGTTGATTATTCCTGCAACCATAGAAGGCAAGCCAGTCATTAGCATCGGGGAAGATGCTTTTTCCTTCTGCACAGCGCTGACGAACATCACGATTCCTGATGGCGTCACCAGCATCGGAGGGGCTGCCTTCATGCAATGCAGAGCGCTGACGAGCGTCACGATCCCTGACAGCGTCACCAGCATCAGTGGGGCTGCCTTCATGGGATGCGAAAGCTTAAAGAGCATTACCATACCTCAAGGCGTACCCACCGTCCTACCAATAACTTTTAATGGCTGCAGAAGCTTAACTAGTATTACAATTCCTGATAGTGTCACGAATATAGAAGGCGCAGCTTTCCAAGCTTGCGAAAAGTTAATGAACCTTACTATTCCAGACAGCGTCACTAATATCGGGGAGAACGCCTTCTTTCTTTGTTCTAGCCTCAATGATCTTACGATTCCAGCTAGTGCCACTAACATCGGGGCTAAAGCTTTTATATTTTGTAATAAACTAAAATCATTAACATTCTTAGGAGATCCACCAAAAGTTGATAAGAGCATTTTTGGGCCTACAAAACCGATCATTTATCGTAAAGCAGAAGTCAAAGGTTGGGAGACTACATGGAAAGGTAGTCCTGTAAAGTTGATTAGTGAGAAGCCATAACCCATGAACCCCGTACCTTTATTATTCTGACCGTCTGATGCTTTCTCGATCCACCCTTGCCGCCGTTCTCCTTGCTCTCTTCTCGACAAGCGCCACCGAGGCTGCCTCTCTCGAACTCAAACAGGGCGATCATGTCATCTGGATCGGCAACACCTTCGCCGAGCGAATGCAGTACTTCGGTGAGATCGAAAGCCGACTGCACGCGCGCTACCCGAAGCACAACCTTGTCGTTCGTAACCTCGCCTGGTCAGCCGACACCGTTAGCTTGCGCCCTCGCCCCAAAGATTTCGGCGACATCAATCACTATCTCTCCGAAGCAAAAGTCGATGTCATCCTGGCCTGCTATGGCTTCAACGAAACCTGGGACTACGGGGGCGATGAAGGGATTGCCCGGTTCGGGGCCGATCTCGCGAGTTTTCTCGAGGGGTTGCAGAGCAAGAATTACAACGGGGCGTCTGCTCCCAAGATCGTCCTCTACTCTCCACTCGCCTGCGAGGGCACCACTGTCCCCGATACCCCCGCACGAAACCGCCTGCTTTCACTCTACACGAATACCATGCAGCGTGTTGCGGATTCACTCGGAATCCCGTGCGTTGATCTCTACTCCGCCTCTCGAAAAGTGTATCAACAAGACAAGGAGGCAACCTACACGATCAATGGCGTTCACCTTACCGCAAAGGGCTACGTAAAATTGGCGCCTGCAATTCTCCCGGACCGGCTCTTCGCACCTCTACCTGATGCGGCGCCTCTGGACACGATTCGAATCGAGGTGTTGGAAAAGAATGACACCTTCTTTGATTGGTACCGCACCGTGAATAGCTTCTACATTCACGGCGATCGTAAAAACCCATACGGCACGGTCAACTTTCCTCTCGAGCGAAGCAAACTGCTCCAGATGACCAGCCTTCGGGATCAACGGATCTGGAAAGCATCCCGCGGAGAAGATCTTCCCGCCGAGATCGATGATTCTTCCACCGTTAAGATTCCCGCCACTGTCCCGGGCAAACGAGGAGGCACCTCTCCCGCGCTCACTCCCGCGCAAGAACGAGCCAAGTTCGAGATCGCCGAGGGCTTTCAGGTCGAACTTTTCGCCTCAGAGCAAGAATTTCCCGAGCTTCGCAATCCGGTCTCTATAAATTTTGATGCCGCCGGACGTCTCTGGGTCGCGACCATGCCCTCCTATCCGCACGCGCTTCCCGGCGTCAAAACCAACGACCAGATTCTTATTCTCGAGGACACTGATCAAGACGGTAAAGCCGACAAACGCACCGTCTTTGCCGAGAACCTCTACCTCCCGCTCGGCTTCGAGTTCGGCAAGGACGGGATCTACGTTTCGCAGGAGCCCAACCTTGTTTTCCTCCAGGACACCGATGGTGACAGTAAGGCCGATCAGGAGACCATCCTCCTGCACGGCTTTGGGAGCGAGGATTGCCACCACGCCATACATAATTTCGTCTGGGGGCCAGACGGAGGACTCTATATGCAGGAGAGTGTGTTTCACCATACTCAGGTGGAGACCATCTACGGACCTCGTCGTAGCAAGGACAATGCCATCTACCGCTTCGACCCGAGAGCCCATCGCCTGGAGATCGTTTCCCGTCTTCCTCCCGGAGGAAATCCCTGGGGCTATGCCATCAATCGCTGGGGAGAACATCTCTATGTCGCTCGTCACAACAGCGCATCGCTCATCAATCAGCCCGAGTTCGGGAACGTCGCCAACGACAGTTACGGGAATAGCGATAACCGTAACTGCGGTCAGGAGTTCATCTCGAGCAGGCACTGGCCCGACGAGTTCCAAGGCAAAGTCTTCTCGAACCAATACAAGAACTTCCAGGGCGTTCTTCTTCATGATTGGACCGAGAACGGAACGACCTACGATCACAAACGCCTCGGCAAGGTCTTCGAAGCGCACAACAAAGCATGCATTCCAGTCGATCTTCAGCTCGGTCCCGAGGGCGCGCTCTACGTTGCTGACTGGTACAATCCGGTCCTCGGCCACATGCAGTATTCTCTCCGCGACGAACGGCGCGACTCGAGCAAAGGGCGTATATGGAGGGTTACCTGGAAGGATCGCCCGCTCGACACACCGGCCAAGATTGTGGGCGCCAGTGTAGAAGAGCTTCTCGACCTACTCAAAGCCTACGAAGATCGCAACCGATACCGTGCCCGACGCGCCCTTTGGAATCTGTCGGACAAGATTCTCCGGCCAGCGCTCAAAAAATGGGTAACCTCGCTCGACCCGTCGGATGCCAATCATGCTCACCATATGACCGAAGCGCTTTGGCTCCATCAACAGCGGGGCTGGATCAACGCGGAGCTCTTCAAACAAGTCTCCACCCACTCCGACTATCACTCCCGGGCCGCCGCCGCACATCTTCTCCGTCACTGGTCTGAAGATCTTCCAGGCGCTCATAACCATTTCCTTCGTCTGGTGAACGATGAGCATCCCAAAGTACGCCTCGAAACAGTCGTCTCTTCCACCTGGGCCGATCCCTCTATTGCGGTCGTGGTCCTCGAACAGGTGAGCGAGCATCCTCAGGACAACTACCTAAAATTCGCTATCAACAATGCCCGTAAGGCCTTGGGTCCCGCTCTCGAAAATCACCCCATGACGATCCCGCCAGAGAAACTCGCAACCCTCCCACTCAGCGAACGCGTCCTGAAGGCCCTCATCCGCCGCCCAAAACTGGATCCCGAGCTTCGTCAGAAGGTCCTTAACCACCTCGCCGAGGAAGGTTCCAGAACAAAGGAGCAAGTATTGGTGGAGATCATCGAACAGCTCGACCGAGAAGAGTGCCTCTCCCTCGAAGATTGGCTTGCAGTCCTCGACTCTACCAAAGTCTCCTCCGCCGGTGTTCTCGGCTCGTTGTTGAAATCAAAGAACTCCACGATCCGACAAGCCACCTTCGCTGCGCAATTCCGATCCGATCGCCTCACTTCTTTTCCTCTCGATCCCGACGCTCTCAGATCCATCGCCCGGATCGATTCGCCCGAACTGAAAGCCGCCTATCTCGATCCGGCTCAAAAAGCCCTTTCTGTTTCCGGTGCCGCGCAAGAAGCCGCCCTCTTCTGCCTAGGACGTATCCCTGAAAATGACGTCAAGATCTTCAACATCCTCGCCAAACACGTCCTGAATCCGGATCTAACCGCAGCAGCAGCCGAGGCCATTCTGACGCGTCCCCAGGAGACTTGGCCTACCGAAAGCACTGCTACTTTACTCGCCGCTCATCTTCCCACACTTGGGAAAACCCCCGTGGAAAAACGCGGCTCGGCTTCTTTCGAGCTCGGTTCCGAACTCCTCACCACCATTGCCACTATCCGCAAAGTTCCCGATACTGTTGCTCAAATTCGCTCCCTGCAATTGGTGCTGGTGGAGGTCGCCACTGTACCCGATCAACTTCGTTTCAATCAAACTTCCATCCGCGTCCCGGCGAATACGCCGGTTGAACTCCGTTTGGACAACCCCGATGTCATCCAGCACAACCTCGTCCTGTGCGTTCCCGGTTCGCTGGAAAAAGTCGGACTCGCCGTCGACAATATCCTGGCCGACCCCAAGGCCATCGACCGTGATTGGATTCCAGATCTCCCCGAAGTTCTTCATACCACTCCGATGGCAAATCCCCATCAGGAGGTGGTGCTCCGCTTTCTCACTCCCAAGAAGCCCGGTTCCTATCCCTTTCTCTGCACTGTGCCCGGACACTGGCGCATCATGCAGGGAACGATGATCGTCGGTGAACCCAAGACCTCGTCATCCTCCAACAAAGCTAACAACCACGTGCTCATCCTCACCGGCGAACCCGAATACGGAACGCGGACGTCCCTGAGTGAACTCGGGAAGAAGCTAGAAAAAGATCACCAACTCAAGATCACCCATCTAGAACTAAACCGCGGCGCGAATTTCCACCGCTTCCAGGATCTCTCCAAGCACCTACCCGAGGCCAATCTTCTGATTCTCTCCCTTCGTTTTGTGAACCTCGAAGAATCCCAATACAAAGCACTCGATCAGCATCTCGGCCACAAACCATTCATCGCCGTTCGCACTACCACCCACCTCTTTAATTTTCCCAAGGAGTCCAAGCTGGCGGCCGAGAACCGAGCGTTCCCGACCCGTCACTTTGGAACACCCTACCGCGGCCACCACGGTCACGATTCCAGCCAGGTCAACTATGTCATGGCGGCAAAACATCCCGTCATGATAGGCATCGAGCCCCGCTTCTGGACCCCCGACTTTCACTACGCGGTCAATCCCCTCGACATCGAGTGCACGCCTCTCATGATCGGACAAGGTCTCAGAGGTCGCCAACGCGCTACCTTTAAAAAGGTCGGTGGACACAACCACGTCATGGTCCTCTCAGCTGAAGACCAAGGACGTCTTAGCGGCAGTCCCCACCCGATAGTCTGGACGATCGAAAGTAAACAAAACCGCCGCGCCCTCGCGACCACCATCGGTTCCCGCAAGAGCTTTGAAGATCCCAACGTCCAACGGCTCTACCGCAACGCCGTGCTGTGGTGCCTCGGGCGCGCGGTCCCAGAATCTTAGTGATGTTTACTAGAATGGATTGATAACGTTCAGCGTCTTCTGTTATAAAGGATCAATGTCACTGAACGAAATGACTTTAGAGGATATGAAGGAAAAGTATACTTTCCTAAAGGCGGAATTGTGAAAGCATCGCAAATTAGCAGTTAGCTATTTCTTCGGATTCAATATTTCATTAGCCCTTGGAATTACTTGGGTAGTGGCCAAACCAGACGGGTTGGTTCCCGCACTTATATTTTCCCCGATCCTGCTCATACCTCCTGGTATATGCACTTTCTTTTACGGGAGGAATTGGTACAGGTTCAGCCAATCTGTAGCTGAGTATAGGGGAGCAATAGCGTCTAGGGATCAAAAGCCCTGAGCCACCAGCCCATTTTCCCGTTATAATCTTCGGTGGATTTTGTAATTGGTTAGAATTTAATGGGGTGTTAGGGTTAATATTCAATGAATTCAAGTGAACCAAAAATCATCCTTGAAAGAAGACACGGTCGTAATGCTTTGGGGTGTGGGATGGTATTAATTATTATTGGATTTTTCGTCTGCATTGCAATCGAACCCAGTAGTTTTGGGCCTATATTAGGATTTTTTGGATTTCTTTTTGTTTTAGTCTTATTTAGTTTTTTCTCTCTTTCTTCTGACAAAATTAACATAATTTTAACAGTGAATGGAATGAGATTTAGGGAAGGTGTTTGGTTTAAAAGAAAGCAGATGGAAATTCCTTGGACTGATATTGTCGAAGTAAACTTTATAAAGAAAACATCAAGGAGCTCTGAAGGTGTAGAATCAGAATCATTTGAATTACATTTAAAGGAAAAAGGTTCTGACGAAGTAGATAAGCTCCATCGAATTGAGTATTGTTCAGGATTTGGCAGGCAGGTGCTCAATTCCACCACCACCTTCACTGCAGAGCGTGCCGTTGAGTTAATTGAAAAGCTGCGCGATGCAGGTTCCGAGAAGGCACGGATTCAAATCCTTAAGGATAACAACAAGGGAAAAAACCCAGAAGAGGTTAAGAAGCGATTAAGAAATGTCCCATGGAAACACCGACTCGTCCGTTACTGCCCTGCCTGCAAGGTGATTTTTGTCGTGGACGGCCGGAAAGAGCAATCTGAGCAAAGGTGCCACTCCTGCGGCAGCAACGAGATCTATGAGGACGAGGATGAGTATTTAAAGACGCTCGACAAAGGGGCATGAACCCCCGCACCATGACCTATGACCCATGATTCATGGTCAGTTGTTCGGGGATTGTAAGCCACCAGCCAATGTTCCCATATGGGGTATAGGTTAGCAATAATTCCAAGCTTGATTATCGAAGATAAAAATGGACTATTCCCGTAAGTCTATTTTCAGCATGAAGAACAATTCTCTCATAAAAACGTCAGCATCGATTTCAATCATTATAATTATTTTGACGGTTTGTTCAATTCTCTTTGAATTATCTTCTGTTACATCAAAAAACTTCAGTGACAAATTGAGTGAAATGTTGCCTCAGTCCATCCTAATTGCCTCTGCATTGATTAGCTTAACTATTTGTGGACTAGGTCGCAAATAACTGGTTAATAACTCAAATTATTTGAATGCGAATTCAATGCAGTAACCCCGCACCCTGACCAACGACCAATGATTCATGGTCAGTTGTTCGTTGTTCGGGGATCGTGAAGAGGGTGCAGGATGCAAGAATTTGGGAAAAGGGTTGTAACTTTTGTGAGGAAAAGAATTGAACAACCCTTTTTACCCTATAAAATAAGGGTA
>Ga0115002_10003295_pt1 | contig 20278 bp, 24 predicted proteins | sample ArcticOcean_MG_C_8_FD_89576 | JGI IMG/M metagenome (GOLD analysis project Ga0115002, IMG submission 89576) | Marine microbial communities from western Arctic Ocean - ArcticOcean_MG_CB11_86 | ecosystem: Environmental > Aquatic > Marine > Oceanic | place: Arctic Ocean: Canada Basin | collected... | reverse complement strand
GCAGGCAGATGAAGAGCAGCGCCTTTCATGGAACTAAAGCAAGGTGCCGCGGTGTTCCCTGCGCGACAGCGCGGTGATCCGGCACCGTGAAATGCGGCTAAAGGTTTTCCGGGCCAAGGGCTGCAACGATGAGTTCGCTGTCGCCGGACCCTGCATCCTCGATTTCCCAGCGGGTGGTGGTGAGGTGGTCCAATAACCGCTCGTCATGGCTAACGATGACCATAGCGCAGGGACAGTCGACAAGCGTAGCTTCCAGGCACTCGATTGATGGCAGGTCGAGGTGGTTGGTTGGCTCATCGAGGATGATCAGGTGAGGTGAACGCCCCATGCCGAGGGCAAGAAGCAGCTTGCGTAACTCGCCGGGACTGGGTTGCGCGCTACCTAGAAGCCGTTGGGGGCGCGACCCGAGCCTGCTCACCACATTCATGGCGTGTCCCAATTGCTCGTTCTTTAGCGCTTTTGCCTCGCGCAGCAAGATTGCACCATTTTGTGCGGAAATCTCCTGGGGCATGTGCGTCAGGTGTGCAAGCTCGATATGGAAGTGCCCAAGCAGATGCGCGATCAGGGTCGACTTGCCGAGGCCGTTGGCACCGCCGATGCCAACCCGGTCACTGGTCTGCATCGACAGCACGGGGTGCCTGAGGTTGCGGGTCGGCGACAGGGGGATGTAGCCGGCATCGACATGAAGCAGATGTGAGCGCCGGGACCGCGACCCGGGAAGCGAGATGCCGAGATGCCGAGATCGTACTGCTTTTGCACCACGCTGCTCTCGAGCCGTGCCTGCGCCTGAGCGTGCCGGCCCTCCATTTGTTTTAAGAGTCGGCCGGCCTGACCGTCCTTGCCGCTAACGCTCGCGAGGTCAATTTTGTCCTTGGCATCGTGGTCTTTTGCCGTGATGCCGCGCTTCGATCGATTCTTGTGCGAGCGGGCCGCCTGTTCGCGTCGCTGGTGCATTTCTCGTTGCAGCCGTGTCGATTCTCGTTTTACCTTGCTGCGGTCCCGCACGGAGGTCTCGAGGATGCCCTCGCGTTGTTCCTGTGCCTGGGTGTAGCCGCCATTGTAGAGGGTAGCGTCAGGGGGAGCTAACCACAGGCAGTGGCCGCACAGCGTGTCGAGGAGTTCCCGGTCATGGCTAACGATGAGGCCAATGCCCTGATATCGCCTGAGGCTCTGGATCAGCAATTCTCGTGCGATTGCGTCGATGTGGTTGGTCGGTTCATCGATCGCCAGGAGTGCGGGCTGCTGCCAGATTGCACACCCGATCTGTGTGCGCTTGCGTTCCCCGTGGCTGAGCGTGTCCCAGCGATCTGCAAAGTCGAGGTTGACGCCCAATCGCCCCTTTAGCGCATAGCTTGCAGCGTCGTCCGCGTGCAGGAAATCGGCAAGCTCGGTGGGTGGCCGGTCTGTCCGCTGTTCGCAGTAGATGGCCGCGTCTGGCCCGGACACCCGCCCATGTTCAGGTTTGAGCCCGCCTGTCGCGAGTTGCAGCAGGGTTGTCTTGCCGACGCCATTGGCGCCGACGATTCCGGTAAAGCCGCTGGCGAAAACGCAGGAAAGATCGTCAAAGAGCGCTTCCTGGGACGACGGAAACCGGAAAGAGAGATGACTGAGCGAACAAGCGAGTTGTGTCATGAAGCTCTCCTCCGGACCCGGACCATACACCGACCGGGTCAGGCGTCGTTGGATGTCGTTCGCTGATCTGGTCGTTCGGGTTCGCAACGTCCGCGTCTCGTTACCGGACGGCGAGCACGAATTTTTGGCGATTTTGAATACAGGCGTCAAGTGACTTTGTCAGGATGCGGGCGAATCTGTTCCTTGAGGAAGAGTCAACCAACTGACGTCCGGGGACGCTGAGGCGGATGAAACGTCTCAGCGCCAGGGGACCCTTGCGATATGGTGACAAGCAATGCCGACTGAGCGCGTTGAGCCCGAGTAAGACCAGCACACCCACTGGTGGTGCCGGCACCGAGATGCCAATTGCCCAGTCGAGCGCACCCGCGCCGTCGCCTGAGTCTGCCGTACCCGCAAGCAGCAGTGAATCGCCCGTTGCCAGAAATCCCGTCAGCGCTGTCGGGGTCAGGAAGTCGCCATCGGCGAGACTGTAGCTGGTGGACAGCAAGACCGTCTCGTCCACCAGGGTGCGGAAAGAGTCCATCGTAGCCGGCACGGTTGATCATGACGGCGACCTCGCCGGACAGGTGCCCGCCAAACTCGTTGGCGACCGTGATCTCGAAATCGAAGCCACCGGTGGTTTCGGTAAATGCGACGTCGTTACCATCGAGCGCCTTGCTGCGAACCGAATCACTGCATTTGACGCCTTTGAATTTGCCAGCTTCGGCGCATGTGAAATAGCCCTCTGGCTTGGGCTTTTGGTCACGCGATACAAAGGTCACATGGTGGGACTCGCCATCGTCGACTGATCCCGTCTTGAAATCGGCTTTGGTGTTGTTGGAATGCGTCGTGACATCACTGAATGGGGCTGGACTTAGGCGTTTTTTTTCGTTTGAACCTCTTGCGGACGACCAAATGAAAGTCTGTTGCAGCGGGGCCGCCGAAGAGGGCGCCGGCGCCCGTGTTGCGGTAGGTGAACGCGTTGTGATCGATCGTCGTGACCTTCGCAGCGTGGGCCGCGCTCGCGAACAGTCGGGTCGCCGTTATCAGTGCTACACGTGCAGGTCGCGGCAGCTAAGCGCTTCGGGGCAAATCCAGCGAACACGATGTGAGATTCGAAGTGCAAGCGCTTGCATTGTCTCTCCTCGAAGAAGGAACTGCGGCTGCCGGGTGTTGAGTCGCGTTGGGTGTGATATTTGATTGCCATATCGCTGCATCATCGGCGAGCAGCTGATCATGCAAATACCACGCCAATGAGCAAAAAGTGAACAGATCCAGCAGTTTACGCAAACCGAGACGGCTCACGAATTCTGATCTGTAAATTTTCTCGACGTTGTGGGGCGACGTGCGGTGAGTTGTGTCTCCTGACGTCGTCCCCCGGGGCGTCAGTCGATGATTGAGCCCGCCACGTCCCAGAAACGTTTGATGGCATCAACGTGCTCGTCACCGCTGAGACCCACATTCATGGTCACAACAGCTGAGTGGCTGACACCCATGTCGCGCAGCTTCTTCAACTGGTCCAGCGTCTTGCCGTCAGCGTTGCCGAGCGGTGTGATCACTTCGATGCCAATGTCGTCGGGGTTGCGCCCCGCTGCCGTAGCGCCTTCGTGCACTTTTTTGAGCTGCTCTTCGAGGCCCTGGTTAAAAAATGGAAACCAGCCGTCGGCGAGTCTCGCAACGCGATCGATAACCTGGGGCGCCATGCCACCCAGCCAGATGGGAATTTGCCGCGCGGGCAGGGGATTGAGGCCCGCATCGGTGATGGTGTGCCACTTGCCCTCATAAGAGATGACGTCATCCGCCCACAGTTTGCGCATGACATCAATTTGCTCTTCAGAGCGTGCGCCGCGGTTGGTGAAGGACTCACCGAGCGCTTCATATTCAACCGCATTCCAGCCCGTGCCGATGCCGAGTCGCAGGCGTCCGCGCGTGAGCACATCCAAGCTTGAGGCCTGCTTGGCGACGAGTGCAGTCTGCCGCTGGGGCAGGATGATGACAGCGGTTACGAGTTCAAGCGTAGAGGTGATGGCGCCGAGATAGCCGAACAGGACGAAGGGTTCGTGGAACATGCTCTCGGATGTATAGGGGCCGCTCCAATCCGGGCGGCTCGCGGTACCGGCGCCGAGCACGTGGTCGTAGGCAATGAGGTGTTCATAGCCGAGGCTTTCGGCGGTCGTCGCAAAACGGGCCACGACATCCGGGTCCGCGCCGATTTCAGTCTGGGGAAAGACAACGCCTAGCTTCACGGCAACACTCCTTGATGTTTGGAGCCCGGATGATACACCGCGCGTGGAAACGCGTCCGATGCGCAGTGTGAGTGTTTCTTTGAACGGTGGCGCATCGAATGCGACGAAGCTGATAAGCTCGATCTGTTCTTCGTCAGCTTTTTCGCTCCCCTATGTTCGTTTTGTCGGCTTGAAGTCGTTGGTCTGCATTGGCAGGCGCGAATGGGCACGCGCGAAATGGGTATGAAGGACTGGCGAATAACGAAATTCTAATGGGAGCGGGCCTATGAAGCGATTGCATCGGCCGGACCTGTACGGTTGGTCGCAATTCGATGAGAGCAGAAACATCGATTTTCACAGCGTCTTGTGGGTGAGGCCGGGTGGCAACATTGCGATCGACCCGCTGCCTATGTCTGCACACGATGCGGACCACATGGCGACACTGGGATCGGTTGCAACCATCCTTATTACCAACTCCGACCATGAACGCGCCGCCTTTGCGCTTGCGGCGACGACCGGCGCGCAGGTGCTGGGACCGGCAGGTGAGCGTGACAGCATGGCGTGTTCCGCGTGGCTTGCGGACGGCGACGAAGTAGTGCCGGGGCTGATGGTCATTGCCTTTGAGGGTTCCAAGACGCCGGGTGAAGTAGCGCTTTTGCTGGAGGAGACAACCCTGATAACCGGCGATCTGATTAGAGCCCACGAGGCCGGCAGGCTCTGTTTGCTGCCGGATGCAAAGCTGCAGGACAAGGCAAGTGCGATTAGGTCAGTGCGGCGTCTGGCAGATCTGCCTACGATCGACGCCGTGTTAACCGGCGACGGTTGGCCGATCTTCAAGGATGGTGCGCGGGTGATTGCAGAGTTGCTCGCAGAGATTCCCTAGTAGCATTTCACTGTGCCGGATTACGGGGGGTCGCTAAGGGAACTCACGGCAGCATATTGCCGTTTTTTCGGCAACCTGTTGGTGCTACGCGCTCGCCAGTTTTGCCTCATATGGCGCATACAGTTGTGCCCAACCATCCTTATCCTGAGCCGCAAGTGTGCGGGTGACGAGGTATGTCGACAGCCGATCCATCATGCTGTGCCAACCCGGGGCGACGTCTACCGTGATGCGTGCCTCGAGTGGTTCCTGGCTCACCGTGAGCAACGTCTGGCTGTCGCCAACCCTTAAGAGGTCGTACTGCACGAGTGATGGCGCTTCGCCATCCTGTTCCCAGGTATAGGCGAGTGTATGGGGAGGCGAGATCGTTCTGATTGATCTGGGGACGATGGTCTCGCCGAAACCCAGTTGGATGTCGCCGCCTTCTTGCGGATCGATTGACCACGCGCCAAACCATTGGCGCACGGCGTCGGGATCAACGAGTGCTTTCCAGAGGTCGTCGATCGTATAGGGCAAGAGATCGTTTGATCTCGACGCGGCGGGTGGCCGGTGCCTTCAATCGTCGCGAGGTTTGGATCTGTCTCCTGCCGACCGTGATGGCTTTTTGCGTCGCCCATGCGCTTGCTCCAGATATTGTTCGAGTTTGTTCAGTCTTGTTGCCCATGCTGCCCGTCTGTCTGCCACCCAACGATCGACAGCGTTGAGTCCCGTGGGGTCCAACTCGTAGATGCGTTTCTGCGCATCGACGGTTCGCGTGACGAGCGCGCCCTCGTGCAGCCGTTTCAGGTGTTTCGAGATCGCGGGCTTGGACACATCGAAGTTCGCGGCGATCTCGCCTGCGCCCAGGGGACCGTTTGCGAGCAAACATAAAATATCGCGACGAATTGGGTGTGCCAGCACTTCGAATATGCCCATGGGTCCTCCCGTTGCCTGTCTTTGTATATTCCTTTTTTATTAACAAGGTGAATGGCGACGAAGACATCGATTTGCGGGCGAGACGTGAAAACACCGCTCGGTGCGTTGTCTGGTCCTCAGACATGGGGTCCCGTATTCTCGCTCGACCATTCAACGGGAAGACCACCGATGGCCTACAACACCATTTCGATTGATATCGCCGGCCGGGTCGCCACGGTGACCCTTCGACGACCGGAAAAACTGAACGCGATCTCGATCGAACTCCAGAACGAGTTGATTGATGCGCTGGAGTCGGCGGCGGCCAATCCCGACGTGCACGTTGCGGTCGTGGAGGGCGAGGGGCGCGCGTTTTCGGTGGGCTATGACATCACTGGGGGCAGCACCGGTGGCGGCGGTGGGGTGACCGGGGATCGCGCCTCCCTCGAGGCGATCATGCGCAACTGGCTGCGTATCTGGGATCTGCCGCTGCCCGTCATCGCCAAGGTGCGGGGCTATTGCCTGGCGGGTGGCACGCAGCTTGCCGCGATCTGTGATGTGACGTTCGCTGCCGACGACGCCCGTGTCGGCACACCGCAGTTGCCACTGGGCGCCGGATACGTTGGCTCAATCTGGACCTGGATGGTTGGACCCAAAAAGGCGAAGGAGATGTTCTTCCCGACCGGCGAGATCATTACCGGTGCGCAGGCTGCAGAGTGGGGACTCTTCAATCGGGCGGTGCCCGATGCCGAACTGGACGACTTTGTCGCCGACTATGCAAAGCGCGTGTCGCGCACGCCGCGAGAAATTCTCGCGCTGCAGAAGCAGTCCGCAAACCGTATCCAGGAAATACAGGGCTTTCGTGAAGCGTTGTTGCAGAGCGTCGAGATCGATGCAATCGCCCATGCAGGTGCGTCCGTTAAAGCGATCAACCGTCACATACGTGACAACGGTCTGAAAGATGCGCTGCGAGCGTTTGACGCAGGGGAGATTCCCTGACGCGGGGTGGTTTCACGGCATCTATCCGCGTTGGAAGCGATGGGAGTTGTCGACGTGGAATGGAGCGGTACGACCAAACTGCACTCATTGAACAGCGTGCCGCTCATTCGACTGCAGCATGGCTGGCTTTCCCGATTCGAGGAGAATCGATGAAGATTTATGTGAGCAATGTCTTTGTGGACGACCAGACGAGTGCACTCGCTTTCTATACCGAAAAGCTGGGCTTCGAGATGGAGGAGGACATCCCGCTCGGCGAGCATCGATATCTGACGGTTGTTGAAAAGGGTGGGGGTGGCACCGAAGTCTTGCTCGAGCCAAGCGATCATCCGGCTGTCGCGCCTTTCAAAGACGCACTTCGTACAGGCGGCATTCCCTACGCGTCATTTCAGGTGGACGACCTGGATGCGGAGTTCACGCGACTGACGGGCCTTGGCGTGGAGTTCACGCAGGCGCTAATGGATGCCGGCGAGGTCAAGATGGCCGTGCTGGACGACACGTGCGGCAATCTTGTCCAGCTTGTTGAAATACTGACCGAAGCGTAATCGGTGGGCGGTCGCAACAGACCGAGGTCCGTCGATTGCGCGCTTGCGATAGTAAACCGCCGCCTACGGAGCATCGCTCCAGTTCCAGAATTCCCTGAAAGTGCCTAGTCCCGTCGCATCAGGGTTCGCCAGAGTTGGCCATTGCGCAAGTCAAACTGTGGCGGGTCGGAGTCGCGAAAGACGTATTCGTATTCGCGGTGGCGCCGGACCAGGAATCGATCCTTTTGGGTCGGTACTAACTCGTCCACGTAACCCGACGCGAGTTTGAAATGGTGACTGCCTTCTTGCGTGAAGATCGCGATGGGGTTGCCGTTCTTCGGTACGTAGTTCCCGACAAGTTTATTAAGGGCAGCGCCATCTACGGGCATGCGGTCCTGATCGAGCTTCTCGATCTCCAGGGCCGTTCGCTGACGCGCATCGCGATAAATCGCATCACCCAGTTCATCAAGGTTCATCTGGGCCCGGAGATCGCCAAAGCGTTCCTGACGGTCACTGAGAATTGTTGTCCGGGCTGCGTAGTTGCGGTTCACGAATGCGAGTTCCACCTGACGTTCAAAGGTTGCGGGCGAACCCCAACCGATGAGTGGAACGAATTCTTGCTCCATAAGGATGTTGAGTTCGCGTTCAGCTCATCACGCCGCGCGTCGTCCCCCTTCATCGCTGCCAGGCGCCATTCAAAGGCCTTCACGAAACGACCACACGTATCAGATGCGGCTTCTTTGCCCGGAATCTGGCCCTATGCCTCGGAATGTAAAACGATTCAGGCGTTCTGGATCGAGTGGTGTGTGAACAACCGCACCATCTCGCAGCCATCTCGCGAGATGGTGAAGTTCAGCGTTGTTTGCAGTCCCAGGGATGAGGTTTTTTTCCGATGCACCCGTGTTCAGACCACTTTCGATTGCCACTCTGCTTGTTCCTCGCGATTGCGGGAAGGCTGTCTTTGGCCGCATGCGCTGAAAGCACTGATGGCTGGCACCGGATCTGCCCGCATGGCCAGTTTTGCACGGCTGTGCCGCCGGACCTTGTTGAAGTGCCCGTACAGACCATCGACTCGCTCGTGGGGGTCTACGAGAGCGAGGTGTTGCGCATGAACTTTGATTTGGGCAGGTATCCGGTCAATCTCGGCGAGAAGGCGGGCCAGCATGTCGAGACGCGACGTGTCGGCGGCGTGGATGGCGAGTGGATCGAAAGCGGCCGGCAAATCGCTTTCCAGGCGACCAACGCCAACGGGCTGCACTTCACGATGATCCTTCTGTTCAGGGCACGCCTGACAAGAAACTTGCAGCCCGGGTGTTTGAAAGTCCCGATCTCAATCCGCGAGTCGTTGAATAAGGTAGTCGCTGGTTGTTGTCCCAACATTGTGACCCGGACGATTCCAGGGAGCCGGTTTGCGCGCCAACCTCGTATTTTCTTGCGGAAAATGGCGATTCCAGGTTAGTCACCAGCAAGCAGGGGCCGCTGCGCGTCCCGTGCATATTCCATGCGCTTACGGGCGCGGTTTGCGTACAATCGCGCTTTGACCAACAGCTGAGGTTAGGACCATGACGAGCCAACCCGCCGCCCAGGCACCGCGTCCCCTTGAGGGCATACGCGTGCTCGACTTTAGCTGGGTTCGGGCGGGTCCCTGGGCCACGCGCTGGCTCGGTGCGCTGGGGGCAGAGGTCATCAAGGTCGAGTGGCCGGAAACCGAACGCGGCCGCAGGACTCCAGGAACGACGCCAAAGGGTGTTGACCCAACGCTCAATAACTCCGGCAACTTCAGCGACACCAATGCCAATAAGTTGAGCGTGACGCTGAATGTGAGGACGGCTCGCGGACTCGATCTGGCGAAGCGCCTGGTAGCAGTTTCAGACATCGTTATTGAAAACTTTAGCTCGCGCGTCCTGAGCGATTGGGGGCTTGGGTACGACGAGCTTTGCAAGGCCAAGGCCGACATCGTTTACGTCTCGATGGCGGGCTACGGCCAAACCGGGCGCCATCATGCGTACAAGACCTTCGGTCCGGTTGCGCAGGCGGCGTCCGGACTGACCTTTATGTCGGGATTGCCCGGTGCTCCGCCAGCAGGCTGGGGCTGGTCCTACCTCGATGACACAGGCGGATTGTATGGCGCGATGTGCGCATTGACCGGCCTGTACCGGCGTAATACGACGGGGAAGGGGCAGCACATCGATCAGTCGCAAATGATTACCGGCGTTACCTTGACCGGCCCGGCGTTACTGGACCACACGGTCAACGGGCGTGCGTCCCACCGTGAGGGTTATCCGGCGGGCAACCGCGCCCAGTGGCCCGGTACCACATCCAACAGTTATCGTGGCCCGACGGTGGCTCCGCACAATGCGTACCGGACAGACCCGGGTGGTTACAATGACTGGTGTGTGATCGCCTGTTTCAGCGATGCCGAGTGGGATGAACTGCGCCGGCTTATGGGCGACCCGGACTGGGCGGCAGCGGAGAAGTTTGCGACGCAAGCAGGCCGCCTGCAAAACCAGGACGCGCTGGATGACGGCATCGAGTCATGGACCCTAACGCTTGACAAATATGCGCTGACAGATCTTTGCCAGGCACACGGCGTGCACGCGCTGCCGGTGCAGAGTTCGGCCGACCGGGTGGATAACGATCCGCAGTTGCGCGATCGAGGTATGTATCAACCGTTGGCGCATCCGGAAATGGGAACATTCAAGTTACAGAATGCCCCGTTTCGTCTGTCTGCATCGCAGGTAGACAACACGCGTCCGGGCCCGATGATTGGCGAGCACAACAACACCGTGCTGCAAGGCCTTCTTGGACTCGACGACGAGACATTTGCGGCGGGTTTTGACGACGGCACGTTCTGGCCGGAAAGCATGCCGCTCCTGCCTTATATGGAGGACATGCTGACATGAACGACGCTGAACCAGCGGGTCCGCTCGACGGTCTGCGGGTGATAGAGGTTGCGGGTGAACAGGGTCAGTTTTGCGGCAAACTGATGGCGGACCTTGGTGCGGATGTGATCAAGGTTGAGCCCCCGGGCGGCGAGGATGCGCGCGCTATAGGGCCGTTCCTGGCCGATGAACCAGACCCTGACAAAAGCTTGTCGTTCTGGCATTACAACACCTCCAAGCGGGGTGTGACGTTAGATCTGGAATGCGCCGATGGTGCCATCGCGTTCAAACGACTCGTGGCCACGGCTGATGTGTTGCTTGAGTCCCGCGCGCCGGGCCATCTGCCGTCGCTCGGGCTCGGCTACGAGGACCTGCGCGCCATAAATGATGGCCTTGTGATGTGCTCGCTGACCCCGTTTGGCCAGACCGGGCCGTGGCGCGACTATGTTTCTAGCGATCTGTTGCATCTTGCTGCGGGGGGGCAGATGGCGTCCTGTGGGTACGATGAGGCAGATGTGCCTGACGCTCCACCGATTGCGCCGGACGGCGGCAATGCGTGGCACACCGGCGCGCATTTCGCCTACATCGGCATCATGGCTGCGCTGGTTCAGCGTACGATCACCGGCGCCGGTCAGTACGTGGATGCCTCCATACACGAGGCTTGTGCTTTGACTACAGAGAGTGCGGTCGCGTCCTACGTGTTTCGTGGTGACGAGGTGACGCGCCAGACGGGGCGCCATCACAGTCCCCGACCGACGCCCAGGACCCAGTTCCGCTGCAGAGACGGCAAGTATGTCAACGCGATCGTCTGGGGCTTAACGCCGCCAATGTTGCGGCGCCTTGCAGAGTGGATGGACAGCCACGGCCTGGCCGATGATTTGTTGGATGGGCGCTATCAAGATACCAAGTTCATTCGCGCGAATACGGACCACATCGTTAATGATGTGATCGCCAACTTCATTGCTAATATGGACTCGGACGAGATCTACCATGGCGCGCAAGATCGGGGCTTCACGTGGAGTTCGATTCGCACCCCGGATGAACTGTTGGATGATCCACATCTTGCTGACCGGGAGTTCTGGGTCGACGTTCCGCACCCGGAACTGGGAACCCGTTACACCTACCCGGGTAGCGCGGCCATTTACAATGGATCGCCCTGGCAGATCAGCCGGCGAGCGCCGCTCGTTGGCGAGCACAATGTGGAGGTGTTGCGCGACGAACTGGGATTAGCAGACGAGGAGATGCGACAGGCGACTGGCGTCCAGGGCAACCCCACCTCGTCTCGTTAGTTTTTGTCCGGAGATTGTCACTTCGACAATTCTTGTAAGTCGGATTGCAAACCCCTCGCATGATCTTGTAGAAATGAGGCTTGCAGAAAAGAGGCCTTGAAGAAGATAGCGGTACATCCCTGCACTCAGTATACAGACGTACAACGGTTCGGCTGAGGCGCATGGGTAGATCGCCATCTAAGTTAGAGTCATGATTCGCGACCCTGAGCCTGCCCCACCCCGTGATATGACCCCATCCTTATGAGTTTCCGCGCGCTCGCGGCATTTCGAGTCAGAAGTTATCGCTTTCAGTGGCCGGCGGACCTCGCGACGTCCTGGGCGTTCGAAATGGAGACGCTGATTCTCGGATGGTACGTGCTGGTTGAGACCCAGTCGGTGTTTCTGCTCTCGGTTTTTGCGGCGCTTCAGTTTGGTGGGACGCTGATCAGTCCGTATGTGGGGACCCTCGCGGATCGCATCAGCCGCCGCCGGCTGTTGCTGGGTTTGCGTGCCATGTATGCGCTTGCAGCACTGCTCTTTGCAGTTCTCGGTCTCACGGATCGTCTTGAGCCGTGGATGGTGTTCGCAATCGGTATCGCTGTCGGACTCGTGCGACCATCGGATCTCGTCGTACGCAACTCGCTTATCGGCGACACCGTGCCTGAGGCCGATCTGCCTAGTGCGATGGGTTTGTCGCGCACGACGATGGATTCCGCACGGATCGCTGGCGCACTCGCCGGTGCTGGCTTGATATCAACTATCGGTTTTGGCGGATCGTACGCGGTCGTCACCGCGTTTTATCTTTGTAGCATCGGGCTGACTGCGGGTGTCGCACCCGGTGTGGAACGCGCGGCCGGCAGCGCCTGGGTACAGCTCAAGTTTGGTCTGCAGTTTGTGATCGAGACACCGCGCATCCGGGCCATGATGTGCCTGGCGTTTCTGGTCAACCTGACGGCATTCCCGCTATCGCACGGGTTGCTTCCTTATGTCGCCAAAAATGTCTACGGCACAGATGCGACCGGTCTGGGTCATCTCATGGCGGCGTATGCGATTGGTGCCATGGTTGGTTCGATTGGGCTCGCTATCGTTGGCGGCACGCGCCACGCGACGCGAGTTGTCGTCGTGTTCATCATGCTGTGGTACGCGATCCTGCTTGTGTTCGCCCAGTCCGATAGCAAGAACGCGGGGATCGTCATCCTGGCGTTGGTTGGTCTCGCGCAGAGCATGGCGATGATCTCGATGTCCGTGGCGCTGTTGGTAGCAACAAAACCCGAAGTGCGCGGCCGCGTGATGGGTGTGCGGATGCTCGCTGTTTACGGGTTACCTCTTGGGCTTATGGCGGGTGGTGCGCTGGCCGAGCAAATTGGATTTGCCGCGCAGGCGTCACTCTATTCAGCTATTGGACTGCTGGCAACGGCCGCAATGGCGTACCGGTGGCGCAGATTCTTGTGGCATGGGACTCGCCCCGCAAGCCCCTGATGCAGGGAGGCGCCGGCGCGAGCGGAAGCGACGATTGACCCTCGTGCCGAGCTCACTTCACTCAGAGCTCCAGCCATACCCGCGTGCGGGCCGCAGCGTCATGAACCGCTGGCCCAGATGCCCGTCCCCCGCGACGACCTTCTGTGCGGCTTCAGCGCTGCGGTAGTGGCTGTGAAGCCGCGGTCGCCACGCTCTGGTCGCGGTGCTGCCGAGTTCGCACGGTCCTTCGGCGGTGACATGGAAGGCGGTGGGTCCGCGCTTGTCGATACACAGCGCCGCCCTGCTGTTCAACTCAAGATGGCGCATTTTTTGCCGAGTCGGTCCCGCCGATGATCTCGAAGACGTGGTACCGCGTTCGCTACCGGATTGCAGGCGGGATGACGGAAGCTGTTCAGACCTACCATGTGCGCTACGAGCAAAGACCGGAATTGCATGGCAATCTCAGGTTGCCAGATCTGTTCCACATCGAAGCCCGGGCGAGGGAGCGTTCTAACGAGCAGTTCGGGGCCTACACGATACCGGTGCACCCCCCGAAGGCATGTACGCAGATCGTTGCAACCCGACTCGGCCAATGGGGGCCTGGGGAATCTCATCCCTTTGCGGTCACGGGAGAGTTCACAGGTTGTATGTGTATCGTTTTCGAGGACAGTGATCGCAACGTTTACATCGCGCACATCAAGCCAGGTAAGTGGGGGGCGAATCAAATGTTGCTGAATGGAGCCGACTTCTTTAACGCCCTGTTCGCTCCTGCGCCACCGGCGGGCACCGCAGGCACAGGGGGCGCAACGGTACCGACATTCTCGTTCCTGAAGCGCGACCCTCAGCCCCCGTTGACCGAGGAGAACAATCGTTTGACGCTTCGTGACGTACGGGCAGTTCTGTCGGCCGACATGATCAGCCACGCGCCTCGCATCGAGCGGATGGGTGACGTCGAGCTCTGGCACGGAACTTATCTTCAGGAAGGGCAGCAGAAGGCAACGCTCCTTGCGAGCAAGCAAGCCGGGTACTGGGGTGTCTACTACCAGACTTGTTGGGGGAATCTCCTCGACGCGGCACGTGTCGACCAACTCGTCGACCACGTTCGACTCTTCAAGCAACGCGACCGATTTCGTCACACCTAACCAGTTCCTTGGCCAGGGAGTCAGACTATGCCCACGGATGGTGAGCAAGCGATCACGGATCGTCTGGGCGCGACCGACGTGCAGATCGGCGACAATGGCAACTGCACCCTTGCTGGCGTGCAATTCGACATCTCGAGCGCGGAGCTTGCCGACGAGGGTCGCCGAATCACCCTCACACCGTCCGCCCCATGCCCGCTTATCGAGCCAGCGACAGAGTTATTCGAGTCAGCGCCTGATGCATCCCGCAGGCGCTGATCGCGGGTCCGCTTGCGGACATCGACCTCGACGCCATCGCGATCACCGTCTATGTCGGCCTCAACAGTGATCCGGATCTGCCGACCATGACCCCCCGGGTCGACGTGACCGCGAGTCTTGCCGGCGACCTGACCATTGTCCGATCGACCATTTCGGTCCACAAGGGGGCGAAGGTCACACTCGGCTATTACGCGCTCATCGATGGTGACACGATGTATCACAACCCTTCGGTATCTATCGAGGGCGACACGACTGTGCTTGGTCAAACAGCTCATCTGTCGTTGCGCTCGGCAGCCTGACAAGCTGGTTGTTGTCGATTCGCGATGATGCGGGGGTACGTCCAGTGGATATCGCACAGCAGGCCTGCGATGTCGTGCTGCCGCAGCGTCCGCAACGCAGGAAATTCAACGACAGGCGGCGGACAAAGCGGCGGCGGCCCATGCCGTAAACAAGGCAGTGCACGATGGCAGCGCGGCGGCGAACAGCGCGGCACAAGGGATCATCGGGGGCGCGAATGCGGCAGCGGGCGCGGCGACGCAGGCCGGACAACAGGCGGCGGCTGCCGCCACCGGGCACAAAATCATAGGTGGTCTCAAGCATCATGGGTTCTGAACGCGTGGCGATGAAAGGTAACGGAGCGCCACTTGTGTCCCCTATTCGCATCTCGCGGTGCCGGATTACCGCGCTGTCGCTCACGGGAACTCATGGCAGCATATTGCTTTAGTTCCATAAAAGGCTTCGATAGAGGGCATTGACGCATGTTTGACAACGACGTGACCCGTGCCGCGCAGGCGGCAGCAACGAATGCCGCTTGGCGAGGTCAGTACGATGGCGCAGCACCTCTCGGCTGCGCGACAGTTGAAGGCGGAGATCAAGGCGAAGAGACAGGGCTTCGAGGCGTCGTTGGGCGCCCCCTTCAACGCTGCGCTCGGCCACTTCCAACATACCAAGCGCCTGAGTGCCGACGGCGCCCGTCTGCACTACCCCGCGCTGTCGGGCATCCCGGTCGAGACCTATCCCGCAGTCGCCAACTCCCTCGTCGCGCAGGGCTATCGGCTGGAGTCCCTGAACGGCTATGAGTTGACCCACGCGAGGATGGCGGGGCCCGAACCGCGTCTGTACCTCAATGTGATTTACATGATGGACCCGGGCGTTGCCCGGCAAAGCCAACTCAAGGATGAGATCAACGGACGTCGAGGCGAGGTGGAGCGCCTTGAAGCGATGCTGAGGGCCTCCAGGCGGGGGATGGGCGGTCCGTTTCACGCCCCGCCCGGGCTCGAGCAGGCGATTCAAGGACAGTCCGTACAGATACGTATCGGCGAAGCGGAGCTGGCGCAGCTAATTTCGAGGCCGACAACAGTTACGTTTCAGGGACTCGATGGCAATGCAATCGCGGCGAAGGTCACCGAGATGAAGTCGCAGGACTACCTCGCCACGCGCATCAATGCCTACGGGCAGAATGCCAGCATCCGCTATGCGCCGCGCTTCGATCGTGAGGACAGCGTGGATACACAGGTCGCACTGGGGCTGCCGGTGACCTCGGTCAACTACGATTCTATTCGAGCGAGTGGCAGACGGCTCGTGCGTCAGGGCCTTGTGTACGTGGCGGGTGATCGCTGGGTGCAGTTAGTGACAGACCGGGCGGGCGGCAAATGGCGCGCTGATAACGACATGAATGCTCAGCAATATCAACAGCGGTTTAACACGCACCTGAATGAAGGGTTCATTCTGTCCGATCTCAATGTCACGGCCGGTCGGGGCGAGCCGCGCTTCAGTGCCGTCTGGGACCAGACGCCCTGGTCGGGCTTTCAGGCGAGGCACAATATGACCGAGATGGAGTTGCAGGCTGAGTCGGTCAGATTGGCACTCAGTGGGTACCACCTGTACCTGCTTGCGGGCTCTGCGCGCAATGGCATTGCTAATTTTTCTGCTGCGTGGCAGATATAGCAGGCGACTTGACTGGGAGTGTCAGGATGACAAATTTTGGGACAAGAGCGAGTTAGCTGAGGATCGAGAGTACCCGTTTGCGGACCATGCGGGACCGATGTAAAACTCAGTGTAGGAATCGTGGCGGGGCGACTGCACCGCCCTTGCGCACAGCCAATCACTTCGACGATGGTCGTCGAGCACGAGGAGTTGACGACATGCCTGAAATCAATGGAATCGCCCACATCCAGCTTACGGTGACGGACATGGAACGCTCGATCCCGTTCTATAAGCGTTTGCTGACCGGCATGGGGCTGACCCTCGTCAACGACACGCCCCGGGGCATCTACGGGGTTGGCGGGCGAACCGGCATTTCCATTTCGGCAAGCGAGGCGCCGTACGACAACGAACGCTTCAAGCAACGTCATCCCGGCCTGCATCACCTGTGTCTTCGTGCCCGGAGCCGCCAGGATGTCGACGAGATTCATGACATTGCCGTCGAGATCGGTGCCAACATCGTCCATCCCCCGCAGGAAGACGGATTCGCTCCTGGCTACTACTCGGTACTCTTTGAAGACCCGGACGGCATCCGCATCGAAGCGAACCACGTGCCCGGCAAGGGCCTGCTTGGACCCGGACTCGGCCAGGTCGGTGGGGCGGACACGACGTGGCCGTCGGGACCGCGCGACGAGGCGTAGAGCGCGGATCGGCTGGCCGACGACCGCGGCCCCCTTTACCTCCCTCTTACCCCCGCTTACCCCTGGAGGGGGGCGCGAAGTCATTGAATCGATTGGAGCGGGCGACGAGATTCGAACTCGCGACAGCTAGCTTGGGAAGCTAGGGCTCTACCAACTGAGCTACACCCGCGTATCTATAAAACCATGCTGAATCAGTGACTTATGGCGGCTGGCTCCTGTCGGGCTTTGGCCGTTGCCCTAAAGACCCGGAATCGGCCCAAAGAATACCCTATTCATCGTCTATCGATACAACTTAAGCGGCTAACCGATGGACCCTGCGAGTCACTTCGGGGCTTCATGGTCTGGGATAGAAACTTGCGTTCGGTGCAGGGATGCACCGACATTTTCGGCAAGAAAATGGGAGGTTGTTTTGCGACCCGACTCCCGATAGTTGTCAGGACGACATTTGCGGAAATGAAAAAGGGCTCGGCCAGGGAGCCCTTTTATCAATCAACGTACGCATCTACTGATGCTGGCGTAGCCAGGGACCGCCACGCGATCCCTGCAACAACACTCTTAAAGAAGCGCCTGTCAAAAAGCGCCCTACAGAATCGCCATCAACGCGTACAGCACCACTGTCAAACCAACACCACAGCCGACGAGGCCCTTCAGCGGTTGCATTGGGCCCTGCTTGCCAACGATGCCATTGGCCTCAAGCGCGACAATGATCAGCAGGATGATGCCAAGGCCGACCGGACTCGCGGTATTGATCAGACCGTTGGCGAGGTGTGCGGACGAGCCCATAAAGAACAACATCGGGAAAGAGAACAGCGTGTTGGTCCGGGACGCGAGCGCAGCTTTCGGTGCGGCACCGGCAGCTTCCGGCAGCGCTTCGCCGCCATTGGCAACCTGCGTCGCAGAGGCGATCACGATCTTTTGGTTTGGCCAGATGATGAGCCAGACATTGAGAAACATCAGGGTGCCGAGTAATGCGCCCACTGTGATGTCATAGGAGATGCCCTGGTGCCGATAGGCGAGCAAGGCGACGCCCGAGAGGAACGTGAGCATCGCACCCCAGCGAAACCACCATAACGCTCTGGGTACCAGTTTCTGGATCGCGCCTGATCGATGCTCGGCCTCCGCTTCCTTGAAGTACTCGACCTGCACGAAATTGAAGTAGTACAACAATCCAATCCACATTATGCCTGACAGGAAATGTATCCACCTGAAGACGTAGTCCAGACCAAAACCGGAAAACAATGCTATATCCATGGTCTCTCCCAATTATTCTTGTTTGCGAACGCTTGTTAGTAGTGCTTGTTGTTATCGCTCAGGTCAATAGGGCTCAGGTTGATAGGAGGGTGACTGTACCATTCCTGTGCCCATCCCTGCGTCCGCATTGTAAATGTTCCCGCAGCGAGTGTCTGGACCAAAACGCAAGGATTGTGTCGCAGGCGTTTGGTGGGCTTCGGGGCATAGGCGCCAATTATCTTTGATGCCATGAACGAGGTCGATGAAGGTGTTTAGACTATCAGGCCGATGAAAAAGCAGCCTGATAGACCGGTACATGGATTTCACGTTCGCTTCGTGAGCGGGCTGAGGCCCGCGACTCCTGAAAAAGTGCATGAAAGCACTTTTTCAGCACGCTGCTAGAGTGCCTGCGGGTACCCCAAAAAAGCTTCGAGTCAGGCTGGAGGATCTATTGATGAATCCGCTTCGATCCATACTGCTGTTGTCCCTTTTCGTGCTGCCGGTCTTCCTGACCGGATGTGTCACGACGAATGAGCGCAAACAAGCGGTCGCCAACGTCGACCTGCATTGGCGCACTTTGAACGACAAGTTCATGAGCACGAATGGTGCGAAGTCGTTTGAGATGTCCCGACGTCAGGCGTTTGTCACTTCCATGGGGGCGCTCTCCAGCCTCGGCATGATTGTCGTTTCCCAGGACATCGAAACGGGCTATCTGCTCGCGTCGGCGCCAGCGCCAACGCCACTTTCAGTAAGCGAGTGGGAGGTCGTGGTTGAAGCGGAGACCGATGAACTGCGCCGAATTGTCGTGGAGGAAGTCGGGATACTCGGCAATCTGTATAGACTTGACCCCACTGGCAAGGACATTCAGGCGAGTGTTTTGGTTCGCGAGAATGGCGCCGGTTCGCAAGTGCAACTCAGTTTTCGCCTGCTGAATAAGGACACAGTCGGTGATCCCGTCAGGTCCCAGATTCTGCCGACGGCAGCGAAGTTGGGTGTTGAGATTCTGGACCGCGTTTGAGTCGCAGGCGTCTGTACGCCCGCAGCGCGGGACGGTTAAATCTGAAGTGCCGTTGGTCACCGAGTCCAGTCGGGAAATCATCACCGTGAAGAAGGTTTGCACCAGCGTTGCAGATGGCGTGCGGTCCCTCAACGAGGCACGACAAGAGCTGGAGCTGTCAGTCAGACGAGCGGCTCTTTCCGAGTTCTTTGGCGACTACAGCTCGTCGAGAAGTCAGGGCAAGGAGTGCATGCTGGACTACGACGTCATCTCGCCCGCTTCTGCCGGCATCATTCGGACCCGGGGCAACCCGAGGTACTTCAACGGTGAATCGTTGGGCGAGGTGTGTATAGAAGGAACCTTCTACCTTACCAATGCGGATGTGAAGAAACGCCAACCCCGGCAGCTCGCCGAGGAGAATGCCTGTTATGTCAACGAGGATGAGTCGTTGAACAGCCTGCGCAACAACTACCCCGGTGAGATCATCTCGAAACTGGTGGCCCCAGGTTAATCCGGACCTGCGACGTTACGAATCAGCGCTTTCTTCCCTTGCGCGAAACTTGCAGGTGGTCAATGAGCGGGTCATAGCGGCGAATGTCATGTGTGCAGACGTGTCGTTCGAGATAATCCCGCTTGAGGTGGAATTGTTAGCGGCGGTAACCGCGGTTTTCTGCTCGTCCTGACTCATTTCGCCGCCCTGATCGCCGGCACGTTCGCCAGCCGATTCGCCGCTTTCCGGGACCTTGCGGGTCGGTCGTAAGCGCCGGGTGGCCTGTGGCATCATGAATGCATGCTAAGTCCATATCGCGTTCTCGATCTGACAGATCACCGGGGTGAGATTGGTGCCATGATCCTTGCGGATCTCGGTGCTGATGTCATAAAGATTGAACCTGTCGGCGGTTCCACCGCGCGGCACCAGGGGCCCTTTGCCAAAACGGGTGCCGGTGACGTTGGCGAGAGCCTGCAGTTTGCCGCGTTCAACCGAAATAAAAGATCCATCGCCCTCGATCTCGACCTCAGCGAAGATCGTGACGTGCTGATGCGGCTCGTGGCGGGTGCAGATTTTGTACTTGAGTCCGGCACATCCGGTACAGAGGGACCGCTTGGTCGGCGCGGCATCGATTTCGAAACACTTCGTGCCGCGAATCCGCGCCTCATCCATGTGCTGATCTCTCCCTGGGGAGCAGATGGTCCGGCCGCCGGCACGCCTGATAGCGATCTGACTATCGCCGCGATGGGCGGCCCGGTCGCGCTTCAGGGCTCGCCAGATCGTGCGCCGATTCGCGTGTCAGTGC
>Ga0115002_10003292_pt1 | contig 20293 bp, 18 predicted proteins | sample ArcticOcean_MG_C_8_FD_89576 | JGI IMG/M metagenome (GOLD analysis project Ga0115002, IMG submission 89576) | Marine microbial communities from western Arctic Ocean - ArcticOcean_MG_CB11_86 | ecosystem: Environmental > Aquatic > Marine > Oceanic | place: Arctic Ocean: Canada Basin | collected... | reverse complement strand
TCGACGCCCAGTACCAGCCGGACGGCCCGTCATCGGTCCCGGACCTGCTCATGAGAAGCATCACCAGGACCGTGATGAACCCTCCGCCGATTACGCGTGCCAGGTTGAGCGCCCCTGCCCCTGGGACACGTGAATGAAGAGCTGGATTACGGCAATAACCAACTGCAAGCCCAGGAAGGAATCAGCCATACCAAGCAGCGGAACCACGGCTATCAGTCCGAGGTTGCCCAGTACGATGTACGGAACGCGTTTACCCCAGCATGAATTTGTTCTATCGCTGATCGCGCCCATGATTGGCTGAGACAACGCCGCCACAACGAGTCCGACAAGAGCTATAGCCCCCAGCATCCCGTTTTTCTGATCTTCATCCGCGATGTCCAAAACGCGGAATTGGACAAGCACAGTGTTGACCGGAATCCAGATTGCGGACAGGCCGAACGCGTAGACGCTCAGATTGGTGAAGCTATCCGGGCCGCGTGACGTATACGTCACGCGCAGATCGTGGAAAACGTCTGACTTTGCCGAAAAGCCGAGGTGTTGCGGAAATCAAATTCATCGGACGGGACACTATGCGATGCTAGTCGAATCTACGGGGCAAGGCCATTGACCCGGTCAGCCCGTCCACATCAGGGCATATTAAGGACATCTCTATGGCAGTAAAAGTGCGGTTCTATCACTGGACAAGGTGAAGCACCTGTAAAAAAGCGGGGGCGTCGCTCTCGCAGGCAGGTGTTGAGTTGGATCAAAGAGACTTCTTCAAGGACCCGCTTTCCCGGGAAGAACTTCAAGAACTGGCCTCGATCGTAACGATGGATGAGCTGTTTTCCTGGCGCAGTCCTAGCGCGAAGCAGTTCCGGGACAAGAAGAACGACCTAAGTGAGTCAGAACTGATCGATCTCATGATGGAAGAACCGAGATTGATCCGGCGGCCCATCGTGATACGTACTGACGACACGAGCCGGTATGTGTTGGGTGGAAAGAAGGCTGATCTGGAAGCGATCGCCATCGCCTGATCAGGTGGTTAGTCTCGTAGATCACGATTGGTCCCACTCAAGAGTGAGTGTCTGCACGTATGCAGATATTCGTGTTCACCCGGTACCAACTACATAGCCTCGAGCTGACAATCTCGCGGAACGCACGTACCTGGCGGTGCGAGCGATCCTTAAAGGAGCAAAGCGATGTTGTTATTCAAGGCATGCCCAAAATGCAAAGGCGATGTGGAGTTGGCGTCCGGGATGGACGGCGACTCCGTAAAGTGCCTGATGTGCGGGTTTTCCCCGCACATGCCGGAAACACCACGGACCAAAAGAGTCGCTGACCGGATAACCGAGTTGCCGAGGGCCAGCTAGCTAACTGATCGAATCTCAGGAACCTGACGCTTACATACTAGGCGTCACCGTTTGACTGGCAGCGAAGAATCTTCACTTCCCGGTGCTACAATCCAGCTAGCCGTCAAATGACGGCGGCACGAACATGTGGCGCTGATCTTGGTTCGCTCTCGCACGGTCCGGGTTAACCGCTCAAGTGTCCTTGACCAATTTTGGGACCATTTCTGGAACCAACTCTGGGCTCTGGGACCGAAACCCGTCTGATGCCCGTGCGGATCATTGTGAGGGCACCGAAAACGCGTCATGACATCGTGTCCGACTGATCTCGCATACAGCGTCGCATCGGGACAGATCGTAACTTGAACCCTTCCTATCAACTCGGTGACCTGGCCGTATTTTCGGTCGGATCGCACCCTGAACTTTCGTCAGCCATCTGTGAGTACCTCCACATTCCGCTGGGGCGGATGGAAGTCAAAAAGTTCAATAACGAGAACACATTCGTCCGGATCCTGGAAAACGTCCGTTCACGCGACGTATTTTTTGTGCAGCCAACGGCGGCGCCGGTCAACGACAACATCATGGAGTTGTTGATCACTATCGATGCAGCCAGGCGGGCCTCCGCAGGACGTATAACGGTAGTGATGCCGTATTACGGCTATGGACGTACAGACAAGAAAGATCAGCCGCGTGTGCCCATCACGGCGCGTCTCGTGGCGGACCTGTTGACGACGGCTGGCGCGGACCGGGTTGTCACGGTGGACCTGCACGCCGGTCAGATCCAGGGTTTCTTCAACATTCCGGTGGATGAATTGACCGTCGTCCCGCTTCTCGTGGACTATTTCCTCAAGAAGAAAATCCCGGACCTTGTGGTCGCTGCGACGGATGTCGGCATATCCAAGGCGGCTAGGAACGTCGCACAACGTCTCAACGCTCCGCTTGCTATCGTAGAGAAGCGACGCATCGGGAACGACGACAACACGGAAGTCCTTTCTCTGATCGGAGACGTGAAAGGTCGGCCCGTCCTGACGTTTGATGACGAGATCGACACCGGCGGATCGCTCGTATCAGCTTTTGGCGCCCTTAAAGAAGCCGGAGCGACGCAGTTGTTCGCAACCGCGAGCCACGGAGTCTTTTCCAACGGCGCAATTGATAGAATTTGCGGTGTCGAAGACCTGGAAGAACTGGTCGTGTCAGATACGGTCCCGATCAGCGAAGAGAAGACCCACCCAAAGTTGACGATTCTTCAATCGTGTGACCTTCTGGGTGAAGCTATATACAGGATTCACAACGGCCACTCGGTCGGCGAGATGTTCACCTACTAGAGCCGAAAGCCCGCGCCTGTCACGAAATCTGGCGCCGGGGATTACATGCCCTTTCTTAAGAAATTTACATCTTTCCTTGGCGACTCCAACGAGAAGGCGCTAAAGGAATTCGACGACCGCCTCCTTGAGGTCAATGAACTTGAGGAGGAAGTGTCCGCCCTCTCCGATGAAGAGCTCAGGGGCATGACAGATGAGTTCCGCTCTCGTCTAGGGGACGGCGAAAGCACGGATGACATTCTTCCGGAGGCGTTCGCCGTCGTCCGGGAGGCCGCCAAGCGTGTTCTCGCGATGCGCCACTTTGACGTCCAGATAATCGGCGGGATCGTCCTCTATGAGGGCAAGGTGGCTGAGATGCGCACCGGGGAGGGCAAAACCCTTGTCGCAACCCTCCCGTCGTACCTGAACGCTCTGAGCGGCCCGGTACACGTCATCACGGTGAACGACTACCTGGCAAAACGTGACGCCGGTTGGATGGGACAGGTCCATCACTTCCTCGGCCTCACCGTTGGCTGTCTCCAGAACCAGTTCTCGTGGCGTTTCGAGCCGGATCGTGACGGTCGGGCAGAAGAAGACGATCCCTTCATATCAGCGACCAAACAGGACGCTTACGGCGCGGACGTGGTTTACGGCACCAACAACGAGTTCGGGTTCGACTACCTCAGGGACAACATGGTCGATAAGGCGGAGTCGCTTGTTCAGCGTCCTCTGAAGTACGCCATCGTTGACGAGGTGGACAACATCCTGATAGATGAGGCACGCACGCCTTTGATCATCAGCGGCCCCGCACGCGACTCGGCGCAGGAATACCAGCGTTTTGCCCAGCTCGCACGACGGCTTTCGCAGGAAGAACATTTCACTATCGACGATCGGTCCCAGGCGATCAGCCTGAGCGAAGAGGGGATCGAGCTGGTAGAGCGCCAGCTCAATGTCGATAACCTGTACGACCCCGCCAACTACGAATTAACCCACTTCGTAGAGAACGCGATCCGCGCCGAGTTCGTGTACCTGAAAGACAAGCAGTACGTCGTACGGGAAAACGAGGTATTGATCGTCGACGAGAACACTGGACGGTTGATGGTCGGGCGCCGGTACTCGGACGGTCTTCACCAGGCGATCGAGGCGAAGGAAGGCGTCCGCGTGCAGCGGGAGAGCATCACCTACGCCACCATAACTCTCCAGAACTACTTCCGCATGTACGAGAAGCTGGCCGGCATGACTGGTACGGCGGCCACGGAAGCGGAAGAGCTGAGCAAGATCTACAAACTGGATGTCCTCGCCATCCCGACGAACATGCAATCGCTGCGCAACGATCAGCCAGATTTCGTGTACAAAACTGAGATCGGCAAGATGCGGGCCGTCGTCGAAGAGATTGAAGCAGAATCCCAGGGCGGACGGCCAATCCTGGTTGGCACAACGAGTGTCGAACGCTCAGAATCCCTCACGGACATGCTCATAAAACGCGGGGTGAAAGTAGAGGTACTTAACGCCAAGAACCACGCCCGTGAGGCGACGATCATCGCCCAGGCGGGCCGCCCCGGATCAGTCACGGTGTCAACCAACATGGCGGGTCGTGGCACGGACATTGTCCTCGGCGGGAACAAGGACGAGCTGAACATCTCCGACGAGGAATGGCATAAGGACCACGACCGTGTGATCGAACTCGGCGGGCTCTATGTCATCGGCACATCCCGCCACGAGTCACGTCGAATCGACAACCAGCTCCGTGGTCGTGCCGGTCGGCAGGGCGACCCGGGTGAGACCCGATTCTTCACCTCTACAGAAGACGACATGGTGAAGCGTTTCGGCGGAGACCGCATCAAGGGGATCATGAACCTGGTCGGTTTGGACGATGATGTGCCGATCGAAAATCGCATGATCACGAAGGCCATGAGCGGCGCCCAGAGCAAGGTAGAGGGCTACCACTTTGAGGTCCGGAAGAACCTCGTGGACTACGACGACGTGGTCAACTCTCAGCGCAACGAGATCTACAGCATGCGAAAGAATGCGCTGAAGGCTGAAGGCCTGAAGGAAGCGATTCTTATCCGGGTCGCCAACGACGCGCAGGCGATTGTTTCGTCAGCACTAGTCGGGGATTCGACGGACTGGGATGTGGACTCGGTGGCTGGCGAACTCAAGGGGTTGTTTGAACTTCCACCGGAGTTAGCCGAACCGGACGATTTATTCGAATTCAGTATCGAAGAGATCGAAGACCTGCTGGTCAACCATATCGAGACGCTGTGGGACCAACGCATCGAGACCCTCGGCGAAGAGGTGACCGACAAGCTTGCACAGGCGGTCGTCCTGCGTGCCATCGACTCCCAGTGGGTCGAGCACCTGACCGAGATGGACAACATGCGGCAGGGCATCGGCCTGCAAGCGGTCGGTCAACGCGATCCGCTGGTGCAGTACCGCCATCGTTCGTACGAGATGTTCCAGGAACTGAACGTCGGCATCGATCGTCAGGTCACGCACACTTTCTTCAACGCAGTCGTTCAGGAAACGCCCACGGTGCAACCGGTAGCACGGGGCAAGCTGACCCTGAGCGGCCCGGACGCCGACGCACCGTCAGAGGCTAGCGCCCCTGCGGCCAACGGTCGCGCCAGTCGATCAGCGTCTGCGGTACTGGACAGGCGAAGCGTCATGTCCGCCGTAAATACGGGGCACGGAGATGATGCAGCGTTCAACCGAAAGATCGGACGAAACGAAGCTTGCCCGTGTGGCAGCGGCAAGAAGTACAAGCGCTGTCACGGCAGGGCCGCCTGAGGTAAACGGCTGAAGCGATCAGAAATTCCGGTAAAATGCTCGGTTATGCCGGAATCTGGACAATCGACCTCAGGAAGCTCAACGGGACGATCCCTGGACAACCAGGATGTCGCCCGCGTCTTCACTGATATAGCGACCCTGCTCAAACTCAGGGGTGACTCTGTATTCAAAATCCGCGCATACACGCGGGCCGCTGAGGTGTTTGAGCATCTACCCGGCCAGGTCTCTCTCCTCGCTAGAGACGAAGATCAACTCAAGGAAATCCCCGGGATTGGCGACGCCATCGCGTCGAAGACTCACGAACTCGTTACCACGGGGAAGATGGAGTACTTCGAGAAATTGCGCGGTGAGTTCGCACCCGGGTTGCTCGACATCATGACCGTGCCCGAAGTAGGCCCGAAGACGGCCATGCGCGCCGCAGAAGACCTGGGCGTCGAGTCGATAGAAGACCTTGAGGCGGCGATTAGAGACGGCTCTTTTGCCACCCTCCCGCGCGTGGGGGAGAAGAAGGCCCAGAGCATCCTCAAGCACCTGGAAACGCGGTTTAGCCAGGCGGACCGGATGCCTATCGGAAAGGCGTTGCCGATCGCCGAGCAGGCCATCGTCGCATTATATGAAGCAGCCCCCGGAGTGCGCAGGCTCACCGTCGCCGGAAGCGTCCGTCGCTGGCGAGATACGGCCGGCGATATCGACATCCTGGGGGTGGCCGATGATCCGGAGTCGGTGACGTCCGCATTTGCCGCGCTACCCATGGTCGTGGACATCCTCGGGCAGGGCGGCACGAAGGCCAGCGTCATCGTCTCAGGTGGCGCCCAGATAGACCTCAGGGTGTCTGATGAGAAACACTTCGGCGCATTGTTACTGTACTTCTCCGGAAGCAAGCAGCACGGCATCAGCCTCCGGGCACGTGCCCAGAAGAAAGGTTTGTCGCTCAACGAATACGGACTAACGGACGAAGAGAGCGGGCAACTGACCCCGTACGACACCGAGGCCGGTGTTTACGAAGCCTTGAGTCTGCCCTACATCCCGCCCGAGATACGCGAGGACCTTGGCGAGATCGTCGCCGCGGAATCGGGCGATCTTCCGGACCTCGTGGAGCTATCGCAAATCCGTGGCGATCTCCACGTGCATAGCGACTGGTCCGATGGACGTGTACCGATGGAGCAGATGGTGCGTGAGGCCGCTTCACGTGGCCTCGAGTACGTCGCGATGACAGACCACTCTTCCGGGCGTGGCATCGCCAACGGCCTGTCTCTGGAGCGCCTCGCCGCACATAACCAAGAGGTAGTCGAGGTCGAACAGGCGTTAGGCGGTATCCGTGTCTTCAAGGGCACGGAAGTAGACATTCGCGCAGACGGTACGCTGGATTACACCGACGAAATTCTGGTGGAACTGGATATCGTTATCGCATCAGTCCACTCCGGAATGTCGCAGGAATCCGATGTCATGACGGCAAGAATCATCAAGGCCATCGAGAATCCACACGTGACCGCGATCGGCCACCTGACGACACGATTTGTGCTCGATCGGCCGCCCGTTGAGGCTGATTTTGACGCCATCTTCCGTGCGGCCGCCGCCAATGGGACGCTGATGGAGATCAACGCGTCTCCCAAGCGGATGGACCTGAAGGATTCCCATATCCGGCAGGCCCGGGAACTGGGCGTCCGGTTCCTGATCAATACCGACGCGCACGCGCCGGAAAACCTCGATCAATTGCGATACGGCATCGGTAACGCTCGACGTGGTTGGGCCGAGAGACGAGACGTTCTGAACACCCTCCCGGTGGCCGAGTTCGAACGCTTCCTCACCACGCCGAAGCCGGATCGCGCATCGTTCATCGCCGAGCAGGTTGTGACCGGATGACGCCGACACCCGGTCCCGGAGAACCGCTAGAGCCGGACGAACTTCAGCAGATCGAGTCCGGTGAAGCGATCACCGCCGAAGCCGCTGCCACTGACCCGGAGGAGCTCCTGGAGAGGTTTCGTATGGCCGCCAGCGACCCCGACGGGGACTGGCATCTCTCGCTCATCGAGACGATGGCGTTGTGGCCTCTGGCGGCCGAGCAGATCGATGGCCGGAGTTTTGTATATCTCCTCGCAGGTGAGGCGTTCGACTGGCGGTCGCTTGCGGAGCGAATTCTCGGCGCCCGGGACATCCCCATCCCTGAGGAAGACCGGGAAGAGCTATTACTTGGCTGGACGCTTCCCGCCGGACTGAAGGAAGAAGAATTCCGGCGGCTGATCGGATTCGCAAAGGGCGCTGGGTTCCTCAACTACTTCTACGGGGTAACGGTTGAACAGGCGATCTTGCTGGCCGTAGAAGAACAGGTCCGAAAACGTCGCTATGCCCGCGGCTTTGCGCCGGACGATGTCGGAGCCGACGTAGCCTACGAGATCCTTTACGGCGCGACCCGTGACGAATTGATAACCGAGTTCGGGGGAGAAACGGGCGGCCGGGTGCGGCGACAGTCGCGTGGCCCGGAACGCGCCGCCGGTAATTTGACCAACGTCGATCATTTCACGTACTGGCTGTTTCAGCGACGGTTCAAAAACGCAGATCCGGCCCGTATCGCCAGCGACACGCGCAAAGGGCTGGAGATCCTGGAACGTATGCGTCTTGCTCAGGCTCGGAAGAATAGCGATGAGACCGTCGCCAGGCCGTTCATCGATCTCGGCGACCTCCACACGTATAAGTCGCCTCCACGCTACGCAAGACGAGTGCGCCGCCGCCCGGTACGTACTTAAAAGTAAGTTGCGAGAGCATGCCGGACAGGGCTTCGGCAGATTGACCGCCTGCCGTGCCTCGTGCTAGCGTCAAACCTAACGCAGAGATGGGAAGTAGTACCGTCGTGGCGGGCAAGAGAGAGCCGGGGATGCTGTGATCCTGGCACCTACGCCAGGCGAGAAGTCATCCCGGAGCGGTCGGCCTCAACCCGGATAACGGGTGAGAGCTGAACGGCGGCTACCGTTAACAGCATCGAGAGGCCTTGATCGGAAAACCGACCAAGGCAACGAAGGTGGTAACGCGAGGCGAAACGCCCCGTCCTTTGAGGGATGGGGTTTTTTATTTCCCATCGTTTTATGGCGATATCAAGTTCAGATACAGGACGAGTAATGGCAACGACGGAACGAAAATGGGTGAAGCCGGTTGACGTATCGGCACTGCCCCGGCGCTTCGAGCCGGAAGAGGCGGAGCCGCGCTGGCGGGCACTGTGGGATGAGTGGGGAATTCACAGCTTCGATCCCTCACGTCCACGGGAAGAGACCTTTGTCGTTGATACTCCGCCGCCCACCGCCAGCGGTTCTCTGCATGTGGGCCACGTGTTTTCGTACACGCACCAGGACCTGATCGTTCGCTACCAGCGGATGAAAGGCCGGAACATCTTTTACCCGATGGGCTGGGACGACAACGGCCTCCCTACGGAACGACGCGTACAGAACGTGTTCAACGTCCGATCAGACCCGTTCATGGCGTACGACGCCGGTTTGAAGATCGACCGCGTGGACCCGAAGACGAAGCCCCGGGACCTCCCCCGACCGACGGTGATCTCTCGCCGAAACTTCATCGAACTGTGTCACATCGTCACGGCGGAAGATGAGGTTGCCTTTAAAGACCTGTGGAAGATGCTCGGGCTTTCGGTCGACTGGAACGAGGAGTACGCCACGATCGACGATCGATCACGTGGCATCGCCCAACTCAGCTTCCTTGATCTGTACGAGAAGGGACACATCTACCAGGTCGATGCGCCCACGATGTGGGACGTTGATTTCGCGACCGCGGTCGCACAGGCGGAGGTCGAGGACCGTGAGCGCGACGGCGCGTTCCACGAAATCGAGTTTGGGACCGAAGACGGCGACTGTTTCGTAATCGCCACCACCAGGCCAGAGCTACTCGCCGCGTGCGTCGGAATCGCCGCGCACCCGGACGATGAACGCTACAAGCCGCTATTTGGCAAGGTGGCAATCTCCCCCGTCTACCGCGTTCCGGTGCCGATCTTCCCAACAGAGCTGGCCGACCCCGAAAAAGGCACCGGCGTGCTGATGGTCTGTACCTTCGGGGACCAGACGGACGTGCAGTGGTGGCGTGAACAGTCGCTGCAGTTGCGCCAGGTGCTGGGCCGCAACGGACTCATCGTCGACCGCCACTACGGAGACGAAGGCTGGGAGAGCAACGACCCCGAGCTCGCCAACACCAACTACGCCGAGATCATCGGTAAGCGGGTCAACCAGGCTCGCCGAATCGTAGTAGAGCAACTTCAAGATTCTGTTAACGCGGCTATCGCTGGCGGAGGGGCTCCACTGCAGGGAGAACCGCGCAGAATCAAACACGCCGTGCGCTTCTTTGAGAAGGGCGACAGTCCTCTCGAATATCTGACAAGTCGACAATGGTTTGTACGGCTTATGGACAAGAAGGATCAGCTCATCGAGAAGGGCCGGCAGATCAAGTGGCATCCCGCGTACATGGGCAAGCGCTACGAAGACTGGACGGCAAACCTGGGGTTGGACTGGGCGATCAGCCGGCAACGATATTTCGGCGTCCAGTTCCCGGTCTGGTACCGACTGGATGATCAGGCGAACCCGATCTACTCGGACCCGATCCTTGCAACACCTGAGATGCTGCCGATGGACCCGATGTCGTCTGTCGCGCCGGGCTTTGAAGAGTCGCAACGCGGGCAGCCCGGCGGATTCGCCGGAGAGCCTGATGTTTTCGACACATGGTTCACCAGTTCGCTCTCCCCCCAGATCGGCGGTCGCTGGGGCCAGGACGGGGACAAGATGGACAATCTGTTCCCGATGGATGTCCGTCCACAGGCGCACGACATCATCCGGACATGGGCGTTCTACACGATCGCAAAGTCAATGCTCCACCATGACGAAGTTCCGTGGCACAACGTCGTGCTCAGCGGATGGATCCTTGATCCAGACCGCAAGAAGATGAGCAAGAGCCGGGGCAATGTGGTGACGCCGACCGGGATGCTAGAGGAGTACGGCGCGGACGCGATCCGATACTGGGCCGGAAGTGCGCGTCTGGGCACGGACACTGCATTTGACGAGCAGGTGTTCCGGATCGGTAAGCGACTCGTAACGAAGATTTACAACGCCGGCAAGTTTGTGCTGTCCCAGGAGGGTCCCGAGGGCGAGATCACGAATGAACTCGATCTTGCCTTCATCGCCGAGTTGAAGAAGCTGGTTGAGCGCGCCACTGCGGCGTTCGAGGAGTTTGAGTACTCACGTGCGCTGGAAGAGACCGAATCGTTCTTCTGGAGCGCGTTTACCGACAACTACCTTGAGCTTGTCAAAAAGCGCACCCGCACGGACGAGGACCCGGAGGGCAGAGCATCGGCCATAGCGACCCTGCGCACCGGGCTGAGTGTGACGATGCGGCTGTTTGCGCCATTCGTCCCGACTATCACGGACGAAGTCTGGTCATGGACCTTCGCTGAACGGACGGGCAAACAGTCAATCCACGTAGCGGACTGGCCCTCTGCGGCAGAGTTTGAGGGCATTCCAGACCCGAACAGCGACGACTCGTTCACCGTGGCGTGTGACGCCATCGCAGCCGTTCGAAAGGCCAAGACGGACATGGGACTGGGGATGGGCCGCCCGTTGGCTTCATTATCACTTGCCGGGAACGTTGACAGTCTGGCGGTGCTGTCCGGCGTGATCTGCGACGTCAACGATGGAGCCAACGCTTCGGGTGTTGACGTGGTTGAGGGCGACGTGGACGGTGAACGCTTTGCGGCGACGATAGTTGCCGAGGAGCAAGAGGCGAAGTAGCTGGTCAGGTTATATCGGGGAGCTAGTTAGAACAGGACGGACGTGTTCGACGTTCGAAAATATGCGCTTGTAGTAGCTGCGATTTTTGCCTAGGTACTGGTCGTCTGTGCGCCCGAAACCAAAGAAGACTGTGAAGAAGAGAATCGCGACGACAAGCGGGCGATCGAGGAATGTGTCCAAAATATCGCATTCCGCCACGGCCAGCAAACTGCCGAGGCGGACGCTAACATAGCAGCTAAGGCAACCGAAGAAGCCGTAATAGCGTCAGAGAGGGTTGAATACGCCGCTACTGTTGCGGCTCTGGACGAGAAATTAAAGTCGACCGGGGATTCCCAGACGCTGAATCGCGCTGGAACGATCACGGGATTGGCATCAAAGGAAACTGCGGTACATACGATCGCCCCGACCGCCGAACCGATGCCATCGCCGGTAGTGGATCCAGCGCCTGCTGCAGAACCAGAACAACCAGTTCCAACGGCCGTTCCACCCCCCATACCCACGGCCACCGCGATACCGGTTGATCTATCGACCCTTGCCTGGCTCACGGCTCACCAGGCTGCTGAACTGGCGCCTCTTGAAGCGGACGGAGAGGTGTTCGAGATTGCAGGGCATGGAGCCCGTGGTGCGGGTGAACTGTCCACCGGCGACACGACCGGAGCCGAACTCAGCCCGGGAGCCGGGTACGCACGTGACTGGTCGGTAACGATCCAGAACGATATCGAGGCGATCTTCTGTCAGGTCGGCTTCGGGGAGACAAGCTGCAACGGCGGTGGATTCCATTACGGGGACGGCGAGGTCGGGACCGTGATCGCCGATAGTCCTGCGGCGCTCGAGCGGTTTGAAAGCGAAAACAACCCTGACTGGCAGGCGCTTCTGGCCTATAACGACATCAGTATCCTGTTCGATCTGCACGTCGACCTATCCGGCGCATTCACCACCGAGCCAGGTGACCCGATAGCGCGAATCTGGAGCGCATCGATCACCGTTCGCGACGCAGGCGCATCGCCAAAGAGCGGCAACTTCCACTGGAACATGGATAAGGACGAGGTCACATCGTTCGTGTTCTAGGTGACGTGGATAGGAATCGCTCGGCAGGGAGCGCCCGGTGTCGAATTACGCCGGGAGGATGTTGTGTTTCACCGTGAATACGTTATCGGGGTCGTACGTTCGTTTGACTTCGCGAAGTCGGTTGTAGTTCGGACCGAACGCGGTTTCGATGCGTGATGGTTCGTCACCGGAGATGTGATTCACGTAGATCGTGTCACCGGCGAAAGGTTCCAGGTCACTCCAGAATTGCCGTGTCCACTGGGACACGATGTCTATGTCCCATTGGTGTCTACGATGACCGAACGCAGTTGCGTCGGGGGCGACCCTGGTTGCGGCGCCGTGCATGTTAAATATCGGTAACGCCGTAATTGGAGAGATCAGATTCTTTGCGTGGCCGGTAAACACGTCTATCACGTCATCGGAAAGTTCGGGAAGAAAACCCGACTTCCAGTATCGCCTCGGGCCGTGCGTGCCCATGTCATCGAGCATGTGCTGGCGTGCGCCGTAAGGCATTGATTGCACGAGGTCGGCCAACGAGAACCAAAGTTTCGGATGGATTTGATGGCGGCTTCGCCTTCCGTCAGATCGCCGTTGTAGCCGACCATCATTGCGGCCACCGGACCACCATCAGGTGATGTCATCAGCGCCATGTAGACTTCCAGCTCGTCAGGTGGCTCTGCCGTAATGTCACGGTAGAGCCGCATCAAGTCCTTCGCCTTGTCCATCGGGTGGATCATCATCCCGCCGATTATCAGTGGACCTACGTCGTGCAACTGAAATTGGAAGCTTGTCACGATGCCGAAGTTTCCGCCGCCGCCTCTTAGCGCCCAGTACAGGTAAGGATTATTGTGTGCGTCCGCCGTAATCAGATCACCGTCGGCGGTGACGAGGTCGAATGAGATCACGTTGTCGCAGGTGAGACCGTGTTTTCCCATGAGCCAACCGAGTCCGCCTCCAAGGGTCAGGCCCGAAACTCCCGTGTTGGCTACCGTTCCGCCCGTCGTTGCCAGGCCGTAAGCCTGGGTTTCGTCGTCAAACTCGCCCTAGGTGAGCCCGGCCTGCGCGTGCGCTGTTTTTGTTGCCGGGTCAAAGCGAACACCTTTCATGCTCGAAAGATCGATTAACACCCAGCGTCGGACGTACCGTGACAGGCGACGTTGTGGGCACCACCCCGCACGGCGATCACGAGATCGTGTTCCCTGGCAAATCTCACGGCGTTCACTACATCCGACACGCCGCTGCGCTTCACGATCAGGGCCGGGCGTTTGTCGTTCATTCCGTTCCAGACTGAACGCGCCGTGTCGTACCCCTCGGACTCGGGCGTGATTAGATCGCCGTGTACGTTCGATTCGAGCGCGTCGTACGCTGCTCCGTCTATCGTCACGTGCGATCCATCGCGTCGAGTCGTAGTAATCGTGGTTATATTGGATCAGGCCTTCCAAAATTGCCCCGAGAGGTTGCACGGTGTGGCGGATGATACACGCGGGTCGCTAACGCGCAATACGAGCAGATGATTGGAATTGCCTGCGGCCTCAATATATTCCGCCGGCCTAGACCATCAAATCTCCGCCGCTTATGTCCAACGCTGCGCCTGTTATGTATGCGGCGCGGTCGGATGCCAGGAAGGCGACTAGTTCTGCTACCTCTGATGGCTTGCCCAGGCGGGAAATCGGGAAGCTGTTGGCGTATGCGGTCTTGCGTGCCTCGTCGATCTCGTCCTGCACCATCTCTGTGTCGATCAGGCCCGGGCAGACCGCGTTGACCGTGATGCCGTGCGAAGCCTCTTCCATCGCCAGGTGGCGGGTGAGCCCCAGTACGGCGTGCTTGGAGGACGTGTAGGCGGCGCTGCCGAGGGTGCTGGTGGTCTTACCCGCGGTGGACGAGAAGTTGACGATGCGGCCCCATCCAGCTTCACGCATTGCCGGAAGGACGGCGCGGGAAGGCAGGAATGTGCCTTTCAGGTTCACGCCGATCACGAAGTCCCACTCGTCTTCGGTCATATCGAAGACCGCGGTCCGGCGAAGTACGCCCGCCGCGTTCACGAGTATGTGAAGACCCCCGAACTCGGAGACTGCACGGTCCACAACGGCGGTGACATCGGAAGAACTTGTGACATTGCCGCTAACGGCAATCCCCTGCCCACCGGCGTCGCGTAACGCGCCGGCCGTGGCCTCGGCCGCTTCAGCCGACAGGTCGTTGACCACAACCGAAGCGCCGGCGTACGAGAGTCGCAGGGCCACGGCACGTCCCATGCCACGTCCCGCGCCGGTGACGACCGCTACCCGTCCAGCGAGTTCATCAGGAACCGGGGCCGGCAGACGTGTGGAATCAAAATTAGAACCTGACAAGGTCAAATCACACCCAACTCTGCGCCGACGTCCTGGAACGCATCCAGCGCTTCGTCCAGTTGCGACCGATCGTGCGCCGCAGACATTTGTACCCGGATACGGGCCTGACCTCTTGGAACAACCGGGAAGCTGAATCCAACAACGAAGATACCTCGACGATTCATCGCCGCCGCCATCTCGACCGTTTTGATCTCGTCCCGAAGCATCACGGGGACGATCGGGTGATCGCCCGGGATAATTTCAAACCCGAAATCCGTCATGCGCTCACGGAAATATCGGGTGTTCTCCCACAACTTGTCCCGAAGCTCGGGATGCTGTTCGACAAGCTCCAACGCCTTCAACGCGCCAACAACTACGAGCGGCGGAAGTGTGTTTGAGAACAGGTACGGGCGAGAGCGTTGACGGAGGTATGCCACGATCTCGGAATGGCCGGTCGTGAACCCGCCTGATGCGCCCCCGAGCGCCTTGCCAAGCGTGCTGGTGATGATGTCCACCCGGTCCTCTACGCCGAGTCGTGCGGGCGTGCCTCGACCGCCCGGACCGACGAACCCGGTCGAGTGGGAGTCGTCCACCATCACCATCGCGTCGTACTTATCGGCCAGGTCGCAGATCTCTTCCAGCTTTGCGAGATCGCCCTGCATGCTGAACACGCCATCGGTGGCGATCATCCTGAACCTGGCGTCCGCCGTCTCCTGCAACTTGACCTCAAGATCGGCCATGTCGCTGTGGAGATAGCGTTTCCTGTCAGCCCGGCACAGGCGTATTCCGTCGATGATCGAGGCGTGGTTAAGCTCGTCGCTGATTACGGCGTCTTCACGGCCGAGCAGCGTCTCAAACAGGCCGGTGTTGGCGTCGAAACAGGAGCTGTAGAGGATCGTGTCCTCGGTGCCGAGGAATCGACTTATCTGGGCCTCAAGCTCCTTGTGGATGTCCTGGGTGCCGCAGATGAACCGTACGGAAGCCATCCCGTATCCATGGCTCTGGAGCCCGGACGATACCGCCTCCAGAATCTCTGGATGGTCGGCAAGCCCGAGGTAGTTGTTGGCGCAGAAGTTGATGCGCGGTCCGGCGCTCGTCGTGACACGAGCGCCCTGGGGCGTCTCGATAACCTGCTCGTCCTTGAACAGACCGGCGGCCCGGATATCATCCAGCTCGGAGTCGAGCCAGGTCTTAATTGCTGTGTAAGCCAATTACGTCTCTCCCTGGCCCGGATTCAGGCGGTACCACTATTCCGCTTTTACGATCTCCGGCTCTACTTCCAGCTCGTCCGGCACGTACTCACGCCATGGCTGAAAACCGAGCACAAACTCTTTGCCCTCGTCCAGCGACCCCAGTCCTTTCACGGCGCGACCAGGATCGTAGCCACGTGTCGCCGCAATTGCCTGTATGCCGCGTTTCATTGATCGAACGCCACCCAGATTTACTTCCTGTCCGTCGTCCATCAGAAGGGTCAGGTTGAGACCTTTCGGGTGCTCTTTCCAGTACATTCGCATAGTGTGAATCAACTCCTGCGTCGTGTCTTGTTATGGGTATTGCTTGAGTAAGGGCAGCGCCCGGTCCAACAGAGCGTTGCCGACGTCCACCTTGTCCAAGAGGGGCATCGGCTCTGGATCGCGTCCCGGGTAGACAAATGTCACAGCGTTCGTGTCCGTGCCGAACCCGGAATCGGTGGCCGATACATCGTTGGCGACCACCATGTCGACGCCCTTGGAAAGCACCTTGGCGTCGGCGTTCGCTATGAGGTCGTTCGTCTCGGCGGCGAAGGCTACTTTGACCATGCGATTTCCGTTAACCCCGGCGATTATGTCCGGGTTCTGGATCAGATCGATAGTGAGAGGATCGTCGCCGGTCTTTTTGATCTTCTGATCGGCCGGATTTGCGGGCCGGTAATCGCTCACAGCGGCCGCCATCACAAGCAAATCGGCGTCGGCGCATGCCGTCTGAACGGCGTCCCGCATTTCGATGGCGGATGAAACCGGCAGCAAGGTCACACAGGCGGGGATTGGCAATGACGATGGTGCGCTGATCAGCGTGACATCCGCTCCACGATCTCTGGCCGCTTCCGCTATTGCGTAGCCCATCTTACCGGTAGACCGATTGGTCAGCACACGAACCGGGTCTATCGCTTCCTCGGTTCCGCCTGCCGATACGACCACACGCCGGCCGGTCATGTCGCCATCCCGGCCGAGCAGCGCCCGTATATGACCGATGATTTCAGGGACCTCCGTCATGCGGCCGTTACCGACCAATCCCGACGCTAGCCGTCCCGATTCAGGGCCGATGAAGTAAACGCCGCGCTCTTTGAGTGTCTTCACATTCGCCTGCGTTGCTGCTGCGCCGTACATGTCGGCGTCCATAGCGGGCGCTACAGCCAACGGCTGCGAACCGGCGAGGATCGTCGCCATTAAGACATCGTCGGTAATTCCGTGGGCGAGCTTCGCCAGCACGTTCGCAGTTGCCGGCGCAATCAAAATCAGATCGGCACGACGGGCCAGAGCCACATGGTCGATCCCAAGCTCGGAGTTAGATTCGTACAGATCGGTGGAAACGGGCCCGTGGGTCAGTCCGGCAAAGGTGGCGACGCCAACGAACTCCTGGGCGGAGCGTGTGAGCACCACATCTACCGAGGCCCCGGCCTGGGTGAGTTTGCTGGCAAGATCGGCGGCCTTGAACGCGGCGATGCTCCCGGTGACCCCGAGGACGATCGATTTGCCTTTAAGGATTGTCGTCACGGCTAATCTCCGCCGTTCAACTCATGAAGCATCCGCAGACCGACGAGTGTGAGGTCTTCGTTCACTTCTTGAAGCACATCTGATTGTGCTGCCACGATTCTTGCGAGTCCGCCGGTACCGATAACCCGGCACGCTGAAGGATCGTCGGGGCTGAGTTCGGCGGCAAATCGCTTGACCATGCCTTCCACCAGCCCCACGTACCCAAACACAAGCCCAGAACGCATTGCGTCCGTCGTGTTGCGCCCGATGGCGTTCTCGGGCGCCTGTAAATCGACGCGCCTCAACTGCGATGTCCCACGGTACAAAGCCTCTGCGGCGAGCGTCATTCCGGGAGCGATCGCGCCCCCCAGGTACTCAGCGTCCTTGCTGATGGCGTCAAACACGGTCGCCGTTCCGATGTCCACGATGATGCATGGACCTCCGTAAATGCGGTAAGCGGCAACGGCGTCAGCAATTCTGTCCGTGCCAACATCCTGCGGCCGGTTGTAGTTGATCTTGATGCCGGTGCGAGTGCCCGGCCCGACCACCATTGGCGCAGCGCCAAGCATCTCGGTCAACGCAGTTTCGATCGCCCCGGTAAGGGGCGGGACGACGGAGCACATCACCGAAGCCGGAAAATCGGACGGGGATACGTCTTTTGAACTCAACATTCCCTGTAACAACAGGTTGTGTTCATCCGCGGTCCGGCGTGCATCGGTGGCGAATCGCCAGGTTGCTATCAGGCGGTCGTCTTTGAATGCGCCAATTGTGACGTTTGAGTTGCCGACGTCGACGGCGAGCAATTTTCCCACGATATGCGGATGATATCAGCGCTTGGCCAGATACTTCGGGATACTTACGGTCAGTTCGATAGCTGTTTGAGCGCCGCGGGTAACGACTCCAACACGTCACCGGCCACCATCGACACCTCACCGACTGTCCGTTTTGCGATCTCGCCAGCCAGCCCGTGTGCGTAAACGCCTAACGCAGCCGCATCGAATGGTTCCATCCCCAGAGCCAGGAATCCGACTATCAGACCGGCGAGTACATCGCCTGTTCCGCCGGTCGCCATTCCCGAGTTGACCCACGGACTGATCGCCGTTCGTCCGTCCGGGTGCGCAACGACCGTGCAGGCGCCCTTAAGCACCACGATGTGACGCCACGTTTCGGCGGCTGACTTGGCGGTATGCACGCGATCACGCTCCACGTCGGGAACGCTTGATCCGCGTAGACGGGCCATTTCGCCCGGATGTGGCGTCAGAATCGCCGGACCTCGAATTCGCCCCTGCCAGTCATCGACCGAGGCAAGGGAGTTGAGCGCGTCCGCATCGATAACCAGACGCGGTCCTTCACGCCGGTCCAGTAACACCGTACGAATGAATTCGACCGCCGAGGGTGTCTGGCCGAGGCCGGGACCGATCAACAGAGAAGAAGCGCTGCGAGAGGCGTCGGTCACCTGTACAGCGGCGAACCCGGAATCGATAACGTTTCTGCCGTGCTCAACCAGAGGGATATATGTCGCCTCGGCTAGACGGGTAGCGATGAGTGGGTAGATCGTGTCCGGCACCGCTAGAGTTACGAGGCCCGCTCCGGACCTGCCTGCGGCCGCTCCGCATAGATATGCGGCCCCTACATAACTCTCGGACCCGGCGACGATGAGCGCCCGGCCGAACGTACCTTTGTTGGATCGCGGCGTTCGCCGGGGAACTATCCTCCCCATCGAAGAGGTGGTCATGAGCTCCGTCTGGATCTGGTCGTCCAGCCCTTCCGGGATGCCGATATCCAGACAGCGCCATGGAGCGCCATTCGGGTCCAGGAAATGGCCGATTTTCGGCCGGCCAAGGACAAGCGTCTCGCTGGCGCCCAGTCCGTTTGGGTCCATGTTCCCGGTGTCGGTCGACATCCCGGTGGCGATATCCACGGCGACTATCGGCGCTTTTGCGTTCTCCCGCACCACTCGTAAAAGATGAGATAAAGGTGGCTCGATCGGACGGCCGCGCCCGGTCCCCAGAACCGCGTCCACGATCACAGTCGCTTCCGATACCGCTTCGACGAGTAATGAGCGATCGTCGTCGTCAAATTCGTGAACAACCTTCGCTCCGGCGGCGGTCGCAAGGTCACGTTTCTCATCTTCAGCGGCGCGAGCCATGAACAGGTAAGCCGTTACGTCGATACCGCGGGACGCGAGATGCCGGGCGGCGACGAGTCCGTCCGCCCCGTTATTTCCGGGACCTATGAGGATCAGGGCCGGGCCGCTTCCGGACGAGGTCAACCGATCACGCAGCGCTTCGGCGATCGCCAGACCGGCGTTCTCCATCAGCGTGTCCAGCGATACTCCTGCCCGCACCGACGCCTGTTCAAGCTGCCGCATCTGCCGGGTTGTGACTACCTTCAATGTTGGCATTGCTGGCACTCCTGCGTTGTCCTTCCCTCTGAGGCGGGTGCGTCGGCTGTCTGGGCCACGACGCTGGCGATGGCGAACTCCCGGGAGTGGGAAAGGCTGACGGCTATCCGAACTATCCCCATCTTCTCCGCACGTGCCTTAGCCCTGTCATAGAGCACGATCTCCGGGGCACGGCCGCGTTTCCGCTGGACTTCTATGTCACGCCAGCTAACTCCGCGGACGCCCGTCCCGAGCGCCTTCATCACCGCCTCTTTCGCTGCAAATCGGCTGGCCAACTGGGGCGCACGACCCCGGCAGTAGGCCTGCTCTGCGGGCGTGTATATCTTCTCCAGGAATCGACGTGGATACCGGGAGTACGTGAGTCCAATCCGATCGATCTCGATTAAGTCGACGCCGACGTACAAACTGTGTCCTCCCGGGTCCGGTAACAGTGAACCCTGATGTCCATTGGCCCGTCAGTGAATGATTGCGGTTTGCGGGATAGTGATGAAGTGACCGGCCGATTATATGGGGCGCAACGTTCTCCCCCAGCGGGGTCTCCACTTATTTCCGCCGAAAATCGTTCTTAACCGTCGCCCCGGTGCTAACCTTTA
>Ga0115002_10003290_pt1 | contig 20294 bp, 9 predicted proteins | sample ArcticOcean_MG_C_8_FD_89576 | JGI IMG/M metagenome (GOLD analysis project Ga0115002, IMG submission 89576) | Marine microbial communities from western Arctic Ocean - ArcticOcean_MG_CB11_86 | ecosystem: Environmental > Aquatic > Marine > Oceanic | place: Arctic Ocean: Canada Basin | collected... | reverse complement strand
TTCATACTTTGGTATATTTTTGATGCTTCATTTGATTTGGTCGATGAAAATAGTTGGGCAAAAAAAGGCTCGAAATTTTTTTATTCAGTGTAACCTTACTGATTTACAATGCGTTTTTTCCTAGTAGCTGTGAAATACGCTATCCCTAGCCTACTCTAACATTTCTGATGCCGAAACATCGAACTTCCTTACTTGAGCTAATTCAAGCCCCTACCTCCTGTGTATCAAAGAGACGAATTATCGTTTCCTCTGTGGCCTTATTCGTTGTAGTACTATTCGGTGGTTGCAAAACAAAAGCTCCACCAAGTCAGCTCGATAAACTGCAAGTTCAGGCCCCAACAGGTTACTACAATGATCATGATAGTGCTCCCTTTTGGAATGATGGTTGGACTCAGGATATCCAGGATCCGCTTCTGCCTAAAATTATTCAGGAAGCTTTGGAGCATAATTATAACCTCGTTGTTGCCCAAGGCCGGCTGGAAGCCGCACGAGCGACAGCGGTAATCCAAGGTTCCGGGAAATACCCTAATCTCACTCTTTCTACCAATGGCAGCCGCTCTCAGCGAAACAATTCAGGCGGATTAGTAATTACAAACAGTCAATCCGACAATTTCAGTCTAACAGCCCGCACAAACTGGGAGTTGGATATTTGGGGTCGGGTTCGTGACCAAGCGAATGCGGGTTATGCGGATTTTCAGGCATCTGTTGAAGATTACAGAGCCGCTCGATTTTCAATAGCTGCTCAAACTGCGAGAGCTTGGTATAGAGCGATTTCATCCGAATTGCAATTGGATGTCGCTAAAGAAAGCCTGGAAACTTTTGAGTCGAATCTTGAGATTGTTGAAGAAAATTTCAAACGGGGTATCGCTAGAGCTCTCGATCTCCACTTGATTCGAGCTAATGTTGCTAATTCTCGAAGCGGATACGAAACCCGCCTCCGTGCTAGAAATGGAGATATCCGTGCTCTTGAAATCATTTTTGGAAGATATCCTTCGCAAGAAATCGCAATTGCTAAGGAATTCCCTAGGATTAAGAAATCTATTCCGGTTGGTTTGCCGGATCAATTACTCAACCGTAGGCCAGATATTAGAGCCGCTGAACGGCGATTAGCTGCAGATTCGGTAGGTGTGAAAATCGCGAAAAAAGCAATGCTTCCGGGGATAAACCTTAACGCGAATTATGGCAACAGTGCCCGGAGTTTTGAGGATCAATTTGATTCGCTATTCGAAGTCTGGAGTTACGGCTATAATGTCAGTCTTCCAATACTTCAAGGTGGCCGGTTGAATGCTGCCAAGGATCGTGTTGAAGCAGTTTATAAACAATCACTTGCGAATTATGCTGATACAGTCCTCGGTGCTTTTGAAGAAATTGAAACAGCACTCTTTGATGAAGAGTCTCTTTATAGAGACGAAGAGGCACTGAGGGAAACGGTTGAAGAATATGACGCGGCTGTGGAATTAGCTTGGGAACAATACGGTCGGGGATTAGTAGATATTATTACTGTTCTTGATTCTCAACGACGTGCATTCACTGCCATGCGGGCACTTATTACAATTTCCAATCAAAGAATTCAAAGTCGCATCGGGCTCTATCAAGCTCTCGGTGGAGGTTTTGCTGACGACAACGACGAATCCCTAATCATTAAATAATTTCCCATGAAAATACTCAGAATCTTATTACCCTTATTAGTCCTCGGTGTCTGTGGCACCCTTGCTTGGTACATCATCAGTACCAAACCTGAACCACGGCAGAGAAATTTTAGTCCTGGAGCGACTCAAGTTGAGGTCTTCGTTCTCAAGCCTGGGAGTTATCAGGTGGAACTGGAAACCCAAGGGACCGTTCGTGCTCGCACAGAAAGTACGCTCATTCCGGAAGTGCGAGGTCGCATTCTGGAAATCGGAGCCAATTTCCGTGAAGGTGCTTTTTTTGAAGAGGGAGATGTCCTGATGCGAATCGATCCTCGCGATTATCAGACTGAGTTGATCGTTGCTGAAGCAAACCTCTCTCAAATGGAACTTGCGTTGAGTGAGGAGCAGGCTCGCTCTGATCAAGCCTACCAAGATTGGAAACGCCTTAACCTGGGAGAAGAGCCGGGTGATCTTGTTTTGCGGACACCGCAATTGAAACGAGCAAAAGCCAATGTTTCATCTGCCGAGGCTAGGTTGGAAACAGCCGAGCGTAACTTGGGAAAAACGGAAATTAAGGCTCCCTATGCTGGAAGAATCCTTACCAAGAGCGTAGATGTCGGTCAGATCGTTTCTCAAGGAAATCAAATGGCCAAAATCTATGCCGTTGATTTTGCAGAAGTTCGGTTACCATTAACAGAGACCCAACTCACTTTTCTCGATCTGCCTGAGATCTACCGCGGTGAGCAGCCTGATATCAGAGACGGACCGAACGTTACGTTGTCATCCAATGTGGCAGACAAAACGCATGAATGGGAGGGACGTATTACGAGGGCAGAAGGAAGCTTCGATGTACGAACCCGTCAGCTGTTTATAATTGCGCAGGTACGTAACCCCTATGGACGCACCCAAAATGAAAGGCCACCTCTCAAGGTAGGTTCGTTTGTCAAAGCCAAGATACGTGGAGCGGTCCTCGAAAATGTATTTGTAGTTCCGCGTCGTTTGCTACGAGAGAATTCATTTCTATTAACCGTGGACGAAAACGATACCTTGCGTCGCAAAACAGTAAATATCGTGTGGCAAAATGATTCTTCCATTATCGTGGATGGAGGACTGGAGCCCGGTGACAGAATCTGTCTAACCGACGTTCCGTTTGCTCTTGAAGCGCTGCCTGTAGCTGTGACCGAACTGGACAAGCTTCCTTTCGAAGTTGAGAAAGTCGATGTAGAGGCCGTTGTGGCCCGTCGCGCTGCAGCAGCACCCGCAGGAGGAGGCGGTGGAGGATTCCTCGGTCAAATTATGGCTGCCATCCCCGCCGACAAACCATTGCCAGCTGAATTAAAAGCCAAGCTAGAGGCTATTAGCAAAAGTGGAGACCGCTCCAAGATGAGACCTCTTATGACGGAACTTCGAGCCTGGGCTGAAAAAGAAGGTATCGAATTACCTGCCGGTGGTGGTGGTCGCGGCTGACCAAAAGCCTAGTCACTCTTATACTAAATTAATAAATTTAAAATTAACTCTCCCTAAGAATCATGAATGGAATAATAGCTTGGTTTGCATGAAACGGGGGTGCACCCAACCTGTTGATGATTGCACCGTTTTCAGAGGAACCTGCTCGATAAGCAATAAGTCCATTTAGAAACGTTAATCTTCTGACCCTATAGAAAATGCACGGAATTATCAATTGGTTTGCCCGCAATGGAGTAGCATCAAATTTACTTATGATTGCTATACTTGCTGGAGGTATATGGTCCATGAAGGACAAAGTCATCCTACAGGAGTATCCAGAATTTCCAAGTAGAGATATCAGAGTATCCGTTTCCTACAGGGGATCGACTCCTGGTGAAATTGAGCAAGCAATTCTTACCCGGCTTGAAGAAGCGCTTTACGATATCGAAGGAGTTCGGGAAATGGAAGGCAGAGCGACTGCAAGTTCGGGTTCTGTTACGTTGGAGATCGAAGATGGTTACAATCTGAGTGAAAAACTCGATGAGGTGACCAATCGAGTCTCGACCATCCGCACCTTTCCTCCTGAAGCTGAGAGACCACAGATCGAACTTAGAACACGATCGGAGCGAGTGATAACCATGGTATTGTCTGGGGAAATGAGCGAAAAGGATCTGACTCGGTTGGGAGAGCAGGTTCGTGACGAGGTATCCAATATACCAGGAATCACATTGGCGTCTTTGAAAGCGGTTAGACCCTACGAAATTGCCATCGAAATCTCCGAATCCACACTCAAACAATATGGACTAACTTTTGATCAGGTTACCCGTGCTATTCGTTCCTCTTCGGTGGATCTTTCTGCTGGTAGTGTAAAAACGGAGACAGGCCGAATATTACTACGCACCAACCAACAAGCTTATAATTTCGACGACTATTCGGACATCACCATATTGACTCGCCCTGACGGTACAAATATTAAGCTCCGGGATATTGCCACCGTCATTGATGGTTTCGACGAAACACCAATTATTGCCCGTTATAATGGTGAGCATGCCATTGCCATTGATGTGTTTCGTACTGGTATGCAAAACATCATTGATATTGGTAATGACGTCAAAGAGTTCATTGCTGTAAAGCAGCAACAACTTCCTGAAGGGATTAAGTTGAGTTATTGGTCCGATGATTCTGAGCGTATAAAGGTCCGTTTATCTACTCTTCAGGATAGTGCCATTTTCGGGTTCGTTCTGGTGGTCATTATTTTATCTCTATTTCTGAGGCCGACTTTGGCCTTCTGGGTGGCTTGGGGAATACCTATAGCATTTGCGGGCACACTGCTGATACTTCCCTACATGGGTATGTCTCTAAACGTCATCACATTGATGGCATTTATTATGACCCTTGGGATAGTCGTGGATGATGCCATTGTAACCGGGGAGAATGTGTTTCAACACATGCAAAGGGGCGAGAGTCCGTTGGATGCATCGATTAAAGGAACTCAAGAGGTCGCGATACCGGTTGTGTTCGGAGTTATCACAACCATGGTGGCTTTCTTTCCGCTCGTCTTACAAGGAGGTATTGGTGGGAGCATTTACAAGAACATCCCAATGGTAGTGATACCGGTCTTATTTTTCTCACTCATTGAATCGAAACTGATCCTTCCGGCCCACTTAAAGCATTGCACCAATTTTGGTTCGAAGTCCCAGAATCTGAATATCTTCATGAGGTTTCAACGCTTCTTTGCGGATGGTCTTGAGAGTTTTGTTTTAAAATATTATCGTCCCACTTTGAATTGGGCTTTGATTAATCGCTATGTTTCAACTTCCATCTTTGTCGGGCTCTTGTTCGTATTTGTAGCCTTGGTATTCGGCGATCGAATTGGCTATCGAAGACGTACCAGTACCCCACAAGATACAACGACCATTACTTTGCTCATGCCCGCGGGCACCAATTTTGAATCCACCTTGGAGAAGGTGAGGATCATTGAAGCAGCTGCTTTGAAATTGAAGGAGGATGTAAATGAACGTTTTGAGACGATCGTTATTCAAAACGTTTTTGCGACTGCAGGCGGAATGCCCTTTGGAGAACAAGGCCGGCGTGGCGGAGGACCTTCCGCTGGAGTGGCCGAAGTGGGAGAGATATTAATAGAACTTACACCTTCGGAAACACGTGATGTGAATTATGGGGGTCGGGAGTTGGTATCCGAATTACGTAATTTGGTACCTCCAATGCCGGAAGCTGAGCAGTTAAGCTTTTCCTTTGAACGAGGAGGGGGGCGTGCTGCTATGACCTTTGAGCTTATCCATCCCAACGTGGAAATGCTCAGAGAAGCTTCGAATGAGCTTCAAAGAAAACTATCAACTTTTGAAGGCCTCTATGATATCGCTGACTCCTACGAACGGGCCAATGATGAATTTGAATTGGATCTTAAACCGGAGGCTGAATATCTGGGTGTAACAGCCAGTAATCTTGCACAACAGGTTCGCACCGCCTTTTTCGGATCGGAAGCTCAACGCATTCAACGTGGACGAGATGAAATTCGGGTCATGGTTCGCTACCCCGAGAGTGAGCGTCGTTCACTGGGATCCTTACAAAACATGATGATTAGAACGGCGAACGGCACCGAAGTCCCGTTTGATACCGTTGCGAAAATAGTTCCAGGAAGAAGCCTTCCATCGATTCAACGAATCGATCGCAAACGTATCATCCAGGTGCAAGCAGATGGGGATACCGCTAATCTGGACATTGAGGCTATTGAAGCTGAAGTTCTTGAAGGTTATCTTCCGGAATTAGCGGCTACTAAGTTTCTGGGTCTTCAATATGAGGTGAGTGGAAGAGCAGCTGAAGAACGCGAAAACCAGCAGAAAATGATTAACGGCATTTATATAATTCTAGTTGTCATTTATGCTCTTTTAGCAATTCCGTTTAGAAGTTATTTTCAACCTTTGATTGTGATGTCCGCTATACCTTTTGGAGTGGTAGGTGCTATTCTAGGGCACTACTTAATGGCCAAAGTTTTCGGCTACAACAACGGCTCACCCATAATTACTCAACAATCTATATTCGGCATGATGGCTTTGTCGGGTGTCGTTGTTAATGATAGCTTGGTCATGGTTCACTTTATGAATTCCAGAACCAAAGAAGGCATGCCATTGGAGGAGGCTGTTCGTTTAGCTGGAGTTAGACGTTTTCGTCCGATTCTGCTAACTTCTCTTACTACTTTCTTCGGGCTTGCGCCTTTGATGTTTGAAACCAGTCCGCAGGCAGCCGTTCTCGTTCCGATGGCCATTTCTCTCGCTTGGGGCATTATTTTTGCCACAGCTATTACTTTGGTTTTGGTACCTGTCCTCGTTCTCGTTTACAACGATTTGCAGACCGCCGTCTATAAGCTCTACGATATAAAGCCGAGTTCTCATGATGAGGAAGAGGATGAGGAATTGCTGTCCCCAGCTTGATAATCGGGAAACGCGAATAGCTGTTGTCATTATTGATATACTAATATGAATGGAATAATTGCTTGGTTTGCCCGCAATGGGGTAGCTGCCAATTTGTTAATGATCGCCATTATTGCCGGTGGTGCATGGTCGCTAACTAATAGAATTATCCTTCAGGATTTCCCCGACATCCCCAACAGGAATATAATTGTCACCGTCGAGTACCGTGGATCAACCCCGGGTGAGATTGAGCAATCTATTGTTACCAGGCTTGAGGAAGCCATTTACGATATCGAAGGCGTTAAGGAAATGGATGCCACTGCCACTTCCAATACTGCTACCGTTACTTTGGATATCGAGGATGGCTACAACATGAGCGAGAAGCTTGATGAGGTAACCAACCGGGTCTCTACCATTCGAACGTTTCCGCCTGAAGCGGAGAGACCTCAAATCAGTTTAATGAGTCGTTCTGAAACTGTAATCACCATGGTGATATCAGGAGACTTGAGTGAAAAAGAACTTAAAACCCTTGGAGAACAGATTCGTGATGAAGTTTCTAATGTTCCCGGTATTACTTTGGCTGCGCTTAAAGCGGTGCGGCCCTATGAAATTGCGATCGAAATATCTGAGGACACACTCAGGCAATATGGGCTCACTTTTCAACAGGTAACCCAAGCGATCCGCACCTCCTCCGTTGACTTGTCAGCAGGCAGTGTAAAAACAGAAACAGGGCGTATACTTCTGCGCACTAATCAGCAGGCATACGACCTTGAGGATTACTCTGCTATCACGGTATTGACCCGTCGGGACGGTAGTAAGCTAACGCTTGGTGATGTTGCCACCGTAATCGACGGATTCGACGAAACTCCAATCATAGCACGTTTCAACGGCAAACGTGCGATCGCTATCGATATCTTTCGTACTGGAATGCAAAACATCCTGGAAATCGGAGATGGGGTTAAAGAGTTCATCGCGGTGAAGCAGAAGCAATTGCCGAAAGGAATTACCTTAACGTATTGGGGAGATCGGGCAGACAGAATAAAAGTGCGCTTATTTATGCTGCTTGATAGTGCAATTATGGGATTTATTCTGGTTGTAATTGTTCTCTCACTGTTTCTCAGACCAACCCTGGCATTCTGGGTCGCCTTGGGTATTCCCATCGCATTTTCCGGTTCATTTTTACTGCTTCCGTTCATCCCTCTTTCAATCAACCTCCCCGTAATTTTAGCGTTTATTACCACCTTAGGTATCGTAGTAGACGACGCGATTGTAACTGGGGAGAATGTGTACCAACACATGCAACGCGGAAGCAAACCGTTGACTGCAGCGATAAAGGGAACTCAGGAAGTTGCGGTTCCAGTCTTCTTTGGCGTGATTACAACCATGGTTGCCTTTTACCCGTTGATGCTGATGTCGGGCAGGAATGGCGCTTTCTTCGGGCAAATAACCTTAGTGGTAATACCGGTTTTGTTATTCTCCCTAATTGAGTCGAAACTCATTTTGCCTTCTCACCTTAAGCACTGTAAGCATCTTGGAGATGTTGAGAATTCGACAAATCCGTTTATGCGATTTCAAAGATTCTTTTCTGAAGGTTTGGAAAGAGTCATCACCAAATATTACAAACCATTGCTCAACAAAGCGTTGATCCACCGCTATATGTCGATCTCACTATTTATTGGTTTTTTGCTGATCTTCTTAGCACTCGTTGTCGGTGAACGGATTGGGTACCGTGAGAGACCGTCAAATCCTTCGGAAACTACGACAGTCACGCTTCGAATGCCATCGGGAACCACCTTCAATAACACATTGGAGAAAATAAATGTAATCGAGGAAAAAGCTCTGGAGCTCAAAGCTACGGTCAATGAACGATTTGGAGCTCCAGTTGTTAAAGACATTTTTGCGACCGCAGGTGGCCAGCCATTTGGCGGAACTCGGCCGGGATCAGTAGCAGCCGCAGCTTCAGGTGTGGATGAAGTAGGGGAAGTAATCATAGAATTAGCTGAAACAGCGACTCTGGGCGTCAATTATGGAACACAACAATTTGTTGAAGAGTTGCGTGAGATGGTTCCGCCGATTCCTGAAGCTGAGGAGTTGACCTTTTCATTCGAACGCGGTGGAGGCGGAGGTGCGATGACGTTTGAATTAATTCACCCAGATATCGATTCGCTTAAAGCCGCTTCAGCGCAACTTCAGCAAAAATTGGAATCGTTCGATGGCTTGTATGATATTAATGATTCCTACGAACGGGCTAATGACGAGTTTGAGTTAGATTTAAAACCGGAGGCGGAGTATCTGGGCGTGACGGCAACCCAGCTCGCGCAGCAGGTTCGGACAGCATTCTTTGGTGCGGAAGCACAACGAATACAGCGCGGGCGTGATGAGATCCGGGTTATGGTCCGTTATCCTGAAAAGGACAGGCGATCATTAGGCTCTCTTCAAAATATGATGATACGGACTGCCAATGGAGTGGAGGTCCCTTTCGAAACCGTGGCTCAGGTCATTCCCGGAAAGAGCATGCCCACCATTCGTCGTGTAGACCGAAAACGAATAATTCAGGTTAATGCGGATGGCGATGCCGATAAAATGGATATCGCATCGATAGAAACCGAAATACTCGACCAGTTTCTGCCCGAGCTAGTGGCAACTCAGTACCCTGGTATGGAATTTGATATCCGTGGAAGAGCTGCAGAGGCACGTGACAACAACCATGAGCTGATTATGGGGATCTACTTTGTTCTTGGGATAATTTACGCTTTGCTAGCTATTCCATTTAGAAGCTATTTCCAGCCGCTTATCGTGATGTCTGCTATTCCGTTCGGCATGGTCGGCGCGATTCTTGGTCATTGGATCATGGCCATGTTTTTCGGGTGGAATGATGGCGTCCCGTTATTATACCAGTCATCCATTTTTGGTATGATGGCTTTGTCGGGCGTTGTCGTGAACGATAGTTTGGTGATGGTGCACTTTATGAATACCAAAGTAAAAGAAGGTATGCCCTTAAATGAAGCGGTCCGTATGGCCGGAGTTCGACGTTTCCGCCCCATTCTTCTAACCTCATTGACGACTTTCTTCGGATTGGCGCCTCTGATGTTTGAAACCCATACCACGGCGAGTTTTCTTATTCCGATGGCTATATCATTAGGGTGGGGAATCATTTTCGCTACTACAGTTACCTTGATTCTTATTCCTGTGTTGGTCTTGATAGCTGATGATTGTAAACAGGCTTTCTTCAATCTCTACAACATCGATTCTCATGCTCATAATGAGGGGGAAGAAGAAAAAGTGGTGTCGCCTGCTTGAGCGTGAGGCCTGGAGGTAGTTTTCGTCTTGAAGGTGAAAGAATTTTAATAGGATTTAGCGTTGTGAAATGGGAGCTCGTATTCAATGTATCCCTTAATCTTCTATCGCGAAATAGCCCTAATACCACCTCTAAGACATGCATGGAATAATCGCCTGGTTTGCTAGAAATGGAGTTGCCGCCAATTTGCTTATGCTTGGTATTCTCGCTGGCGGTTTTTGGGCTGCATCCAGCAGGATCATTCTGCAGGAGTACCCGGATAGAACTTACCCCTACATTACGGTGTCCGTTTCTTATCGCGGATCTACGCCTGGGGAAATTGAACAGGCTATTGTTACACGGATCGAGGAAGCCCTTTACGATATCGAAGGCCTGAAGGAAATGACAGGCCGGGCCAGTGCGAGCGCAGGTTCGGTAATGCTGGAAATTGATGAAGGCTACAATCTAAGTGAAAAGCTGGATGAGGTGACCAATCGCGTATCCACTATTCGAACGTTTCCTCCCGAAGCCGAACGTCCACAAATCACGCTTTATAGTCGGACAGAACGAGTTATCACCATGGTTCTTTCAGGTGAATTAAGTGAGAAAGATCTAACGAAACTGGGGGAGCAGATACGAGATGAAGTTTCCAATATCCCTGGAATTACTCTGGCTGCCTTAAAAGCCGTTCGACCCTACGAAATTGCTATAGAAATTTCTGAGTCCACCTTGCGACAGTATGGACTTACTTTCGATCAAGTAACTCGCGCCATTCGCTCCTCTTCTGTCGATCTGTCGGCCGGAAGCGTTAAAACGGAAACGGGTCGCATTTTGCTTCGGACGAATCAACAAGCTTACAACCATGAAGATTTTTCCGCGATTACTCTGCTGACGCGGTCCGACGGAACTAAAATAAAACTGGGCGATATTGCCACGGTGATCGATGGCTTTGATGAAACACCTATTGTGTCCAAATACAATGGTGAGCGAGCCATTGCTATCGATGTATTCCGATCGGGTCTACAAAACATCATTAAAATCGGGGATGATGTTAAGGAGTTCCTCGCTGTTAAACAGCAACAGCTGCCCGAAGGTATTAAATTGGGCTATTGGGGCGATGATTCTGAAAAAATTAAAGTACGGCTAACCACCCTCAAGGATAGTGCAATCATGGGGTTTATTCTGGTGGTTATTATTCTTTCTCTCTTTCTCCGTCCCACCCTTGCATTCTGGGTAGCATGGGGCATTCCCATCGCATTTGCTGGTACCTTTTTGATTCTCCCGTTTTTGGGGATGTCACTGAATGTCATTACCCTCATGGCGTTCATCATGACCCTGGGTATCGTGGTGGATGATGCCATTGTGACTGGGGAAAATGTTTTTCAACATATGCAGCGTGGCGACCCCCCCCTGGCGGCATCCATTAAAGGAACTCAGGAGGTGGCCGTTCCGGTAATGTTTGGCGTGATCACAACCATGGTGGCGTTCTTCCCGATCATGATGCAATCAGGGACATTGGGGACCATATATTCGAACATTCCCAAGGTGGTCATCCCGGTTTTGTTTTTTTCATTAATTGAGTCGAAATTAATTCTCCCTGCTCATTTGAAGCATTGCGCCCACTTGGCCGATAAACAGACGAAACAAAATCTCTTTACCAGGTTTCAACGGTTTTTTGCGGATGGCCTTGAACGCTGTATTTTAAAGTATTACCGCCCAGCATTAAATTGGGCGCTGATCAATCGCTATATATCCACTTCTATTTTTATCGGATTTCTATTAATCTTTGTCGCTCTCGTTTTAGGGGAGAGAATAGCTTATCGCAGGTATGCCACTACTGCACAGGATATCACGAATATCACATTGAAAATGCCCGCAGGTACCACCTTTGAAGTTACTCAGCAAAAGGTGGATATGATTGAAGCGATTGCTTTAAAATTGAAGGAGGACGTGAATGAACGGTTTGACACAACGGTTATACAAAATGTTTTTGCAACCTCAGGAGGTCATCCCTTTGGAAATTCGTATAGTCGGGCTGGTCAGCTGGCTGTGGGCCAGGCTGAGTCGGGAGAAGTTGTCATTGAGCTGACTCCATCAGAAACTCGAGATGCGGATTATGGGAGTCGTGAGTTGGTATCCGAAATGCGCGAGCTAGTACCTCCCATACCAGAAGCTGAACAATTGAATTTTTCCTTTGCCCGTTGGGATTCAGGTTCGGCTATTACCATTGAGCTTAGTTACCCAAATGTCGAAAAGCTCAAAGAAGCATCCGCGGATCTACAAAGAAAACTGGCTTCTTTTGAAGGCTTGTACGACATATCGGATTCCTATGAGAAGGCCAATGAGGAGTATGAGTTAGATTTGAAGCCGGAGGCTGAGTACCTGGGGGTTACGGCCGCCAATCTCGCACAACAAGTACGCACTGCTTTTTTTGGTTCGGAGGCGCAACGTATTCAACGCGGACGTGACGAAATCCGGGTAATGGTCCGTTATCCGGAATCAGAACGACGTTCACTTGGATCATTACAGACCATGATGATTCGAACAGCGAATGGAACGGAAGTGCCCTTTGATACAGTTGCCAGGATCATTCCTGGTAAAAGTCTACCATCTATTCAACGAGTCGACCGCAAACGCGTCATTCAAGTGTCTGCGGATGGTGATACTACGACGCTGGATATAGAAACAATGGAAACTGAGATCCTCGAAGAATATTTACCTGAGTTAGCAGCAAGCAAGTATCCGGGCCTGGATTTTGGCGTACGGGGTTTTTCCGCTGTCGCCCGTGACAATCAGCGTGAAATGATAATCGGAATTTATATTATTTTGGCTGTGATATACGCCCTGCTGGCGATCCCGTTTAGAAGTTATTTTCAACCGATCATTGTTATGTCAGCTATTCCGTTCGGAGTAGTAGGAGCAATTGTGGGCCACTATATTATGGCTAAGGTCTTCGGCTTCAACGGCGGGGATCCTATTATTACCCAACGGTCAATTTTTGGAATGATGGCATTATCTGGAGTGGTGGTGAATGACAGTTTGGTCATGGTTCATTTCATGAATGCTCGGGTGAAGGAAGGTATGCCGCTCAATAAAGCAGTTCGGCTTGCCGGAGTTAAACGCTTTCGTCCAATCCTGCTCACCTCATTGACCACCTTCTTTGGATTGGCACCCTTAATGTTTGAAACAAGTCCGCAAGCCGTGGATCTGGTTCCCATGGTGATCTCCCTTGCCTGGGGTATTGTTTTTGCAACCACCATCACTCTGGTTCTGATACCCGTGCTCGTATTGGTCTATGATGATTTTCAAAACGCATTTTATAAACTTTACAATATAGATCGTCATACCCATGAAGACGAAAATGAAGAATCATTGACACCAGCCTAAGCTCAGAGTGGGGGATGCATCTTCTTTGAAAAGATGAAAGATTTTTAATGGGAATAGCGTTGCGATACGGGTACTCGAATCCAATGTATCCCTAAACCCCTGTCACGAAATAGCCCTAATACTACCAAGAAGATATGCACGGAATTATTGCCTGGTTTGCCCGTAACGGTGTTGCCGCCAATTTACTCATGGTGGCAATCCTCGCCGGTGGCATTTGGTCTGGAACTAGCAATTTAGTTCTCCAGCAGTATCCGGAGTTTCCTAATCGTTACATTACGGTGACGGTGCTATATCCCGGATCCACCCCTGGAGAAATTGAACAAAGTATTCTTACGCGGCTTGAAGAAAACTTGTATGATATCGAAGGCATCAAGGAAATGCAGGCGACCGCCAATTCCAGTGTGGGGACAGTGATATTGGAAATTGAGGACGGCTATAACCTTAGTGAAAAGCTGGATGAAGTTACGAATCGAGTTTCTACGATTAGGACGTTTCCTCCCGAGGCGGAGCGACCTCAGATCAGTTTGGCTTCTCGTGCCGAACGGGTTATCACCATCGTTCTTGCGGGAGATTTGAGTGAGAAGGAAGTAAAAACTCTGGGAGAGAAACTTCGAGATGAAGTATCTAATATACCTGGTATTTCGTTGACCTCATTGAAAGCGGTCCGTCCTTACGAAATTGCAATTGAAGTTTCCGAATCGACACTGCTCCAATACGGATTGACCTTCGATGAGATCGCTCGGGCAATTCGTACGTCCTCTGTCGATTTATCCGCCGGTAGTGTTAAAACGGAGACTGGTCGTATTCTTTTGCGTACCAATGAACAAGCATACGATCGCGAAGATTTTTCATCTATCACTCTTCTTACTCGAGATGATGGCACCAAACTCAAGTTAGGTGACATATCGGAAGTTCGTGACGGTTTTGACGAGACTCCTATTGTTGCACATTTCAACGGTGGGCGTGCGATTGCCATAGATGTATTCAGAACGGGCTCACAAAATATTATCGAAATTGGAGACAACGTAAAAGAGTGGATAGTTACAAAACAGGTACAATTGCCAGAGGGTATTCAATTGTCCTACTGGGATGACGATACTGAGAGAATTAATGTTCGTCTAAGCACCTTGAGGAATAGTGCACTCATTGGATATGTGTTGGTGCTAATTATTCTCTCTCTGTTTCTCAGACCATCCTTAGCATTCTGGGTGGCGATGGGTATTCCTATCTCATTTGGAGGTGCGTTGTTGGTAATGCCGTTTTTGGGATTAAGCATAAACATTGTTACCATGATGGCCTTTATCACGACTTTGGGGATTGTAGTGGATGATGCCATTGTAACAGGGGAAAATGTGTTTCAACGAATGCAACGTGGTGATAAACCGCTGACTGCATCCATAAGGGGAACCAATGAAGTAGCCGTTCCTGTTATCTTTGGAGTTATAACCACGATGGTATCCTTTTACCCACTGATGATGGTGTCCGGGTTTATAGGAATTTTTTTCAGTAACATCCCCATGGTGGTTATTCCGGTTTTATTTTTCTCCTTGGTCGAATCAAAGCTCATACTCCCAGCCCACCTGAAGCACTGCACTCACCTGGCAGACAAGGAGGAGAAACTGAATGTATTCAGCCGGTTTCAAAGATTCTTTTCCAATGGACTGGAAAGATTCGTCTTACGGATTTATCAACCGGTGCTTAGCTGGGCTTTGAAAAACCGATATGGTTCGCTATCTATTTTTATAGGATTTCTCCTGATTTTTATAGCATTGGTGTTGGGTGAACGCATTGGTTTTCGAATGTTCCCAAACATCCCATCAGATACGACCAAGATCACGCTTCAAATGCCTGCAGGTACTTCCTTTGAAAAAACCTTGGGAAAAGTCGGGATAATTGAAGACGTTGCTCTTAAACTTAAAGAGGAAATAAACGAAAAGTTTGATGAGGTAGTAGTTCTAAACGTATTTGCTACAGCAGGGGGTCAACCATTTGGTGGCGGTCGCGGAGGATCTAGTGGCCCTGTCGCTGGCATTCCTGAGGTCGGGGAAATTCTTATTGAATTAACTCCCACCGAGACACGGGTTTCATCCTACAGTGGCCGGGAATTGGTTGCCGATTTGCGCCGACTTGTTCCTCCCATTCCCGAAGCTGAACAGTTAAATTTTTCTTTTTCGCGATTTGATACCGGTACGGCTATTGGTTTTGAGCTAATTCATCCTGATATTGATATGCTCAAAACCGCTTCGGCTGAACTTCAGAGAAAGATGGCCTCCTACGACGGACTGTACGACATTGAAGACTCCTATGAGCGCGCCAGCGAAGAGTATGAACTCGATCTGAAACCAGAAGCCGAGTATCTGGGGATTACAGCGGTAAATTTGGCGCAACAAGTTAGAACCGCATTTTTTGGATCTGAAGTGCAACGCATCCAGCGCGGACGCGATGAGGTGAAGGTTATGGTTCGTTATCCTGAACGCGAACGTCGGTCCCTTGGTTCACTTCAAACGATGATGATTAGAACGGCGGATGGGTCTGAAGTTCCATTTGATACAGTTGCTGAAATTGTACCAGGAAAAAGTCTACCATCCATTAAGCGCATTGATAGAAAGCGGATAATTGAAGTGAGAGCAGATGCGGACACTTTAGTAACCGATACTGAATCCATTCAATTCGAATTACTGGATGAATATTTACCAGAATTGGCGGTAACAAAATATCCTGGAATGGAGTTTGGTCTGCAGGGGTATGCGGCAGATAACCGTGACAATATAAACGAAATCATTGTCGGAATCTTTGTTATTCTTGGGGCGATATACGCTCTGTTAGCAATCCCATTTCGAAGCTATGTGCAGCCGTTGATTGTCATGTCTGCAATTCCATTTGGTGTTGTGGGAGCCTTAATGGGGCATTGGATAATGGCCATAATTTTTGGTTGGAATGGAGGTGATCCTATAATGACTATGCAGTCCATCTTCGGAATGATGGCCCTTTCAGGCGTAGTGGTAAACGATAGCCTGGTTATGGTTCACTTTATGAATTCTAAAACGAAAGAGGGTATGCCACTTGGTGAAGCGGTTCGTTTGGCCGGTGTTCGACGCTTTCGGCCAATATTACTAACTTCTATGACGACCTTCTTCGGCCTTTGTCCGCTCATGTTTGAAACGAGTCCTCAAGCAGCCTTTCTCGTTCCCATGGCGATTTCCTTGGGATGGGGTATCGCATTCGCCACAGTGATCACCTTGTTTTTGATTCCGGTTCTGGTTCTGATTTACAACGATGTTCAGTCGGTCATTTACAAAATCTATGATATCAATCCCGGTGTTCACGACGAAGAAGAAGATATCGTGAGCATACAGGCTTAGTAAATTTAAGAAATAGATCGATGGCTGCACTCAGCTATGCGATACTAGATTAATTATCTTTATTATGAAACGTAGCTTGTTTTCTTTGAGAGGTCTTTCTCTGGTTTTTCTGGTTGGGTGTTATTCGATGACTCAAGCGAAGGAAAAGCCCAACATACTCCTGATCGCTGTTGATGACCTTCGACCACAACTGGGTTGTTATGGTCAGGAGGAAATGATCTCTCCAAATATCGATAAACTGGCGGGGGAGGGGGTTCTGTTTAAAGAAGCCTACAGTCAGGTTCCGACCTGTGGTGCATCGCGAGGAAGCTTTTTAACCGGGCTTTGGCCTAGCCCCATTCGGTTTTTAACTTACAAAATTCGAGCGGATGTGGATGCAGTTGGTATCATCGATCTACCCGGATGGCTAAAGCAACATGGCTATCATACCACCTCACTTGGGAAAGTGTATCATCATGCGGATGATAACAAAGCTTCCTGGGATGAGATCTATCGTCCGAACGGGGTTCCTCAGTACTTTTCTCAGGAGAATCTCGATTTGATCGCGGAGGGAAAACGAGGTGCTGCCTTTGAGGCTCCTGAAGTCGAAGACGATAGTACCCGGGCTGGAAAAATAACGCTGGAAGCGATTAAGCAGTTGAGGGATTCAAGTAACAAGGACGAGCCGTTTTTCCTGGCGGTAGGATTTTTTAAACCACATCTGCCTTTTGTTGCGCCAAAAAAGTATTGGGATTTATACGACGCGGATTCGCTGAAAATGGCTGAAAACCCGTATCTGCCGGAAGGGGCACCTTCAGAAGCAAACTATACCTGGGGTGAAATGAGGTCTTACTCGGGGATTCCAAAACAAGGTCCGGTTTCTACTGAACTGAACCGGAAACTGATCCATGGTTACCGTGCTTCGGTGTCATTTACGGATGCGTTGATTGGGAGGATCTTGAGTGAAGTCGATGCACTCGGACTTCGCGACGATACCGTTGTTATTTTGTGGAGTGATCATGGCTGGCAATTAGGAGAACATGGATTTTGGTGTAAGCACGTTACGTTTCGCACGTCATTACAGATACCTTTGCTGGTAAGAGCCCCTGGCTTATCCGTAGGAAAAGAAACCACCGGATTAGTAAGTAGTGTGGATGTTTTTCCCACAATTTGTGAATTGGTGGGTTTGCCTGAGCCAGATCACTTACAAGGAACAAGCTTCGCCAAATTGCTCAAGCATCCAAATGGTCCAGGAAAGGAATTTACCTATTCTAGATTCCGAGATCGAGATGCCATACGAACCGGAAAATATCTCTATACTGAATGGAGAAAAGAAGGAGAAGTAGTAGCTCGTATGTTGTACGACCACGAAATGGATCCGGATGAGAATACCAATATATCGGAGCGCCCTGAGCACCGTGGGATGGTCAGCCAGCTCAGTAAGAAACTGGCTGGTCAGATTGAGTTTGTTACCGCGAATTAATCCATGCTCTTACCAGCAATGAACCTCCAATTGCTGGTTAACTGTAGGAGGAGCTTTATGCCCCGATTCCGGCAAGGCCTTCGAACGATCGGGGCATGAAGCCTCTCCTACAGTTCTCGATAAACTGAAGTAAATTTTATTACCTACGCCTCATCCACTACCGGATTAGTTAGTGCACCGATCTTTTCAATTTCGATCGTTACCTCATCGCCGGCCTTGAGCCAGAGAGGTGGCGTTCTCGCCATGCCTACACCGTGGGGTGTTCCGGTAATAATGACGGTGCCGGGTAGAAGTGTGGTGCTTCCGCTTAGGAATTTTATGATTTGTGGGATCGTAAAAATCATGTCGTCGGTGTTCCAATCCTGGACCGTTTCTCCGTTGAGAACAGTTTTAATCTTCAAGGCATTTGGATCTCCAATCTCGTCGCCTGTTACCAGGCATGGTCCAAGGGGAGCGAATGTATCGAATGTTTTTCCTCGGCACCATTGGCTTCCTCCCCATTCGATTTGCCAATCACGGGCACTTACATCGTTGCAGCAAGTATATCCCAACACGTAATCGAGTGCGTTTTCCTCGGTGGCATTTTTACATGCTTTCCCAATAACAATGGCGAGCTCGCATTCGTAGTCCACTTTATGGCTGGCTAGATGAGTAGGGATCTCGATGGGGTCTCCTGGATTCTGTGCAGCACTAGAACTCTTGACGAATAGAACTGGACGTTCCGGAACCGGCATCCCACTTTCTTCTGCATGGTATTTGTAGTTCAGGCCAATGCACCAAATGATCTCAGGGACGATGGGTGTCAAAAGTTTGGATACGTCAGCGGCTTCATCGGTAACGTGGTGGTCGCCAAATATATCTCCTTCGATTCGGTGATAGGTTCCGTTTGTTTCAGCGCCATAGAGCGTTGCGCCTTGTGTGTCGTTGTATCGAATTATTTTCATAAACTGTATTGGAATAAGTTAAATTAATACGTAGCCCGGCCTCCGGAGAGATCAAAACAAAAGCCTGTGGAGTAACTGTTTTGAGGAGAAACAATAAATGTAGCTGTGGAGGCAACCTCCTCCAATGTTCCGCACCGACCCATAGGGATTTTGGATGTCATGTAATCAATAGTTTCCGGTGCCATCGTTTCGAGTATGGGTGTTCGGATAACTGCAGGAGCCATAGCGTTAACCGTGATTCCAGTATCGGCATAATCCTTTCCCATAGTTTTGGTTAAACCGATTACGCCAGCCTTGGTCGTAGAATAGGCTGTCATACCTGCGTTGCCTTCTTTACCTGCAATGGATGCAACCAGGCAAATCCGACCATAGTTGGCCTTGATCATGTGGGGGAGGACCGCTTTCGAAATAAGAAAGGATCCTCGAAGATTAACCGCGTAAACGTGTTCAAAGTTTTCCGCTGTTACTTCGTGCACTTTCAGATTAGTTGTCCCGGTAATACCTGCGGCATTGAAAAGTATATCGATACGGCCAAAGGTTTCCACAACTTGATCAACGGCCTGGTTGACAGAGGACTCATTGCCAAGGTTTACTTGGGCGATGAACGGTTTTCCATCGAGCTTTTGTTGAGCTGCCTCAAGTCCTTCCTGATTTAAATCGAAAATAGCTACTTGAACCCCGAGCGACTGAAGCTTTTCAGCAACGGCAAATCCAATCCCGGATGCACCTCCGGTTACGATGGCTACTTGATCTGTCCATTGGGAGCTCATAAGAATTTAGGGAAGAGGTTGGTCATAAGCAATTGGAGTTCGACTTCAAGTCATGAAGCTTGGCGGGTCAAACTCGATCTTGCGCAGATCTGAATTTAATCAGAGCATCAAGCAACACGAATTGTCTGGTGCTGTTTTTCGATAGGGAATTAATCTGTATACCCGATGATTCGAAAAGCTTTTGTTATGTCGTTTATCCAGGAATGGAGGAGGAATACGAACGTCGTCATAGTCCCATCTGGCCAGAACTGGAGGAGGTTTTAAAAAACCATGGCGTAATCAACTACTCTATTTTTTTGCATACCGAATCGAATCAGCTTTTTGCTTACGCCGAAATCGAAGACGAAGCGTGTTGGAATTCGATTGCAGAAACCCCCATCTGCAGAAGTGGTGGGCGCACATGAAAGATCTCCTGGCCTAAAATCCGGATAATAGTCCTGTGTCTCAGGAGTTACGCGAAGTATTTCAAATAGGCTAGACCCTATTGATTTTAATCAGTTTCGGGTTTAATTCCTCGCCGCTTGCGGCGTATAACATACACAAAACTACATGATGATAGACAACTCGCACTCTTCTGATACCTCGCCCCT
>Ga0115002_10003289_pt1 | contig 20294 bp, 15 predicted proteins | sample ArcticOcean_MG_C_8_FD_89576 | JGI IMG/M metagenome (GOLD analysis project Ga0115002, IMG submission 89576) | Marine microbial communities from western Arctic Ocean - ArcticOcean_MG_CB11_86 | ecosystem: Environmental > Aquatic > Marine > Oceanic | place: Arctic Ocean: Canada Basin | collected... | reverse complement strand
TTTATCTGTTCCATGTAAGGAAAGATATGTGGAGCCCATCCCCATCCTGGCAATCCGTCCTCTGGATCCGGATTGCCCGCGTTATCAAACGCGATCCAACCCGGCGGAAGCGAACGGAAATTGTCGTGATAGTTGTGTAGCGCAATCCCGATTTGTTTCAGATTATTGTTGCATTGCGTTCGACGGGCCGACTCTCGCGCAGCCTGAACAGCAGGTAACAACAGGGACACGAGTATTCCGATGATGGCAATTACCACCAACAATTCCACTAAAGTAAATGCTTGACGTTTCATATTATCCTCTCAACGTTCTGAACTGCGAACCAACAATGGACGCAGGTTGAATGACATCCCAAAATGACACGTAACAACAACGAATCCCAAGTGGAAAACGCCTGTGTGACATTGGATCGATCAAAGAACTTGGACTTCTAGCGAGTGAAGTCAGAGGATTCGTGGCGGCCCGCGAGCTCTTTCGAATTCTCGCCAGCGATTCGGGAACGCGAGCGAAGATTTGTCTGCCATTTCCGCGAAATCGAGAACAGTGACTGCGCCGGGTCCGTTTTCCACATCCACTGGCGTTTGCAAGAAACGGCAAATCAAACAATCGTGAAAGTCCCGAATTTCGGTTGCTTTCCAACCAGTCAAATCTTGCGGGCGCTCTCCGCCATTGTGTGAATTCGTGTGTGAATTCGTGTGTGAATTCGTGTGTGAGTGCGAATGGTTGTGGCTATGGTCACAACCAGCAGTGTGATGGTGAGTGTGAGAATGATTGGCACATCCAAACAATCCATGGAGGGCAGGCGCAGCGGCAGTGAGAATGCCCAATTGGGCAATCAATAGCCAGATGCTGATCTTAGTAATTTGCTGTAAACGCCGAAACAATGTGCTCTTCCTTTGCCGTGCCGTATGCACGATATTTTTCGTGCACCTGTTTATTAGGCACTTGTCTTACGGTTTTGACAAGACAATGGGTCGGAAAGCGTGGAACATTTGCGGGATATTAACAATGAGCTCGGAACACAACAATGGCAATATCAAGAGGCGTCGATATATGCGAAGTGCCTGTCAAAAAACAAGTTAACGAGCAGCAACTCTCGATATCAGCAACGAATGATCGCAAGAAAATGGAAACCGCGCGATCTTGTACGATAATTTCAACCGCCCGATATTTAGTTTGCCCCAGCCGGTTTGAGCTGCCAGGACTCACCAAAGAAGTTGGCGTCAACGACTTTACCTGGCCAAAGGCTGTCGGGTGGCGTGTCGACATTGATCACCGCCCAATCGGGAAGCTTGGCAACTTGCCGAGCGTTGTTGAGATACGCAAACTCGCGATACGTAAAACTACTATTGAGAACTACGTATCGCTTTTGGTTTAGCGGATTGGGATAGATGGCAATCAAGCCGTGATTGTCGGCAGCGAAACTTTTCTTGCCGACGCGAATTCCTTTTGCTCCCCATTGAATCGGCAGTTGGTCAGCAATCTTAGCGAGTACGGAATTGCTCTGAAAATCGCCCCACAAGATCAAGTTTGAGTTAGCGATATCCGCGGCGCTGATTTCGGTGTCCTTTTTTACTCGAGCGTCGCCGCGAAAATGCCGCCGCCAATGAATGATGGCTCGGTCCAATTCCGATTTCGCCCATGCCCCAACTTTTTCATTCGCAGCTTTGCCAGTCGGCACAACGAACACAAATGAATCCATGAACGCATCGTCGATCGGACCTTGGAGGTCATGTCGTTTTCGTAATTGCTGGACAGTCAATTGACTGTCGTCCCGCGCTCCCAGCTGCCACTGGTCGCCAGTTCGAAATAGTTTTGCTTTAAACGAACGGTCGGAAAGAGCTTTTAGATTCCGAGCGATCAATCTTCCGTCGATCATAATCCCCACATCTTGTGCTGGCGAAAATGGGAACCAGCCGGCGGGAAAATCAATCGACAAGTCGGTGACGTTCTTGGTCGTAATATTGATTCGAGGGTGAGTCGAGATCTGCGCCTCGACGGTAGCTGCTTCCCAATGTTCGCCGAGGCCATCAATGGTCAGCCAATGCATCCTGTTGTACTTCAATGTGTACGTGGTCAACGTCACTTTTGGAGGCATCTGCCGCCGGCCTTTGGCGGCGATCGAGTCGAGTTTCTCGGCCACGATTATCTTGGAATCGGGATGATACTTATGCTTTGTTCCGGGACCAATAACATGAACCATTTTAATGTCGTGTTCGGCGAGCGCCTCTTCCATGACGTCGGCGGCTTGCTTTTGGATGTCGAGTTCACCGCTGTATGCGACGGTAGGACAATGCACCAAATTCTTTGCCCATAAATTGCAGTCGTACATCCGCCACAACTTCTTTTCATACCAAGTCGGATTGAGCGTTTCCTTCTGAAAGAAGTCGAGGAACCTTGGCGTCTCGGAAAAACCAGCGCCTGGATTTGCAGCAAACCAACGATCGGAATAGTGGACTGCGAACTGCCAACAAGCTGCGCCACCCATGGAGAACCCGCGAACGCTGGTGCGATTTTCATCGACGCGATAATTTCGCCGCACTGCATCTAGAGCTTCCAAAACATCGACTTCACCGGCAAACTTAAACGCGTTGGAGTAGCGACCGTACGGATGCAACACGATCGTATCCGCTGGAGCGAATTGACCGACCTGTCGCTGTCGTTGATTGAGAAAACTGACTTCGCTCAGCGTTTCGCCGCGGCCATGAAACCAGACGTCGACTCGATACTTCTGAGCCGTTTGGTGTGTGTACGAATCGGGAATGACTAGTCCATACGGCTGAGCACTTCCATCAATCTTCGATGTATACCCTCGTACGACTAATCCTCTCGCCGACGCCCAGGGAGCTGCGCCCGTAAGCAACGCGTCAGCTCGTTCAATTCCTTGGCCCAGCAACTGTTCGGCTGCTGCTATCTCGCCTTTATTGAAAAACTCTTGGTACTTGAGTGCATCGCGAACTGCGCGATGGAAGATCACCACGTCGGGAAGAAGTTCGTGAGTGAAAGTATCGCTGCGTTCTCCGAGAACGGAGATTTTTTGTTTGAGTGTCGCAAGCCCCGCTTCGAGTTTGGCTCGCTCTTCTGGTTCAACTTCTAATCCAAGTCGAGGAACACGGCGAACGTTTTCGGCAATATTATCTTTGGGGCCGTCAGCAAGAGCAGTGGAAAACGAAGAAACCAATGCCAGTAAGAAGAGGGGATGTCGCCAGTTCATTTTGTTCGCCTGATGTTAGTGATTACAAATAACGAACTAGTTAATGTAACACGCAACGGCGTCAAATAAGAGAAGAAAAGGAAACCGCGAATAAACGCTGACATCCGCTAAGAGGAGAAGATAGGAAGTGGAGCAGGCCCGATGTTTCGCCCGCCCGCAGGATTAAGCTAGAGTCAGTCCTTCAATCGACAAACTATTTCTTTTTCAATTTCTTCCATTAGCGAATATCAGCGTTCATTCGCGGTTCCCTTTTCTTCTTTCCGGCCCTCTTTTCTTCTTTTTCATTCCAGCTCCAAGAACGAAAAAGCGGCCCGACGGGTGGGGGGACGTCGAGCCGCTAAGCCAGGACCGAGCCTAGTCGGGTTACGCGTTCGCGCAACCAACATTTTGAGTCGCGGTTACCAAGGACCGCGGATGTAATACACTCCGAATTGGTCCGTATGACTGGGCCATTGTGGAGTCGGATGGAAACCTTGGCCAGTTCCGCCATGGGTCTGATATTGACCGGGGTAGTTTCGCTGGTACTGATGATAAATCGGTCGTACTTCCGACTGGGCAACTCCCCATGACCACGAAGTGGACATGCGAGCCGTTGGGGGAACAACCAGTGCTAACGGCGCTCCTATTTCCTTCTGATAGTATTGGCCGTGCCAAGCACGAGTGCCTTGGTAGTGCGTTGCCATGCGTTCGCCACGTCGCCAATTCTGAGCTTGAGCGACATCGCTAATTGTTGCAACTAACAAAAGGGCGAGGAGAGGAAGTAAGTACTTATTCATCGTTGGTTTCCTGGTTTCGAGCAAATTGTATTCCTGCAAACATGTCTCTGCGAAAAATCTATCTGAGCAAACATGTCACTGTGCAAACTGTCTCGTTCTGTCCGCGACCGGCAAGCCCGACAGTTGTTAACTCGTGGTTATCGAGGAATCTTGATAAACTGCATGAAGTGATCGGCCATCGTCTTAAGTGGTGGAGCGTACCAACGAACATGCGTTCGAGTCAGACCTTGACCTTCATCGTAATAGCGATGGTAGGTGCGGGAATGAGGATAGAGGAATTCGTGGGGCATGAACGGTTGATACGTGTAGTGAACTTGTCCGACATGAGCGGGAACGGGGTGCGGAGAAACGTAGAGTTGAGTCGATTGCGTTCCGCATTGAGGCGTCACGTAGTAGTTGTAAAACAAGTCGGGTCGACCGTATTGGTGCGGTTGGCAAGTAGCGCCATCACCATTTCGTCCGTCGCCTCGACCGCCACTTCGACATCGAGATCCTTGGCAATCGCCAAAGAAGTGAGCCGTTCGGCGGCAAGCTGCGCAACGTAACTCGTCGAACAAAGAACCATCGCCACTGCAAGCCGAGCCGCAAGAGCCACAGGAATTGCACTGAGCATAAACTTGGTTCTGTTCGGTAACTCCATTAACCACCAATAGCAATGCTAGAGAGGTTAACATCAAACGCGACAGGATTCGAAGCATCGAATCGCTCCTTTTGATGACGGTATTTTTCCCTGGCGGGGTGCTCTTCACTCTGCGACATCCGAACGGCGCATACAAAAGAAGAGATTAGAAAGGTGTGTGTTTTGAATTCGTGGTGTGAATTCGGGAGGTGTGTTATCAAGGTGGGACGAGGAATAATCCCCGCTAACACAATTAGTCGGCCCGTGACGGTACTGCCGGTGAATGTTTATGTACCTATTGCCGAAAATGACTCAACTCTAACGACGGTAACACCTAAACGACTGCCGCAAAAAACTAAAAACCGCTACATCCCGCAAAGCTTAACGCGTCTAAAAGAAGCCAGTTCGGCAAAGGCGGCTCAATCGTTATTCAGCAATAGTAAGCTTCGTCGCTGAAACAAACATTCACGGTTGCATTGGACTCGTCGCGTTCCACTGCTAGTTTCTGGTGAAAGTATTGGCCCGTACCCTGAATAAATCCGTCCACGATTTCCCAAACCGCCGGTGCCGGTGTGCAAACCAACTGAAGATGGCCGAGTTCTCGGCGAGTGACTTCGAAGCGGGGGAATTCGCAGCGGTCGAGAAAATCTGCCGAATTGGAGTCTTGCTGCTCTGCCATTTGGGTCAGAAAATCGATCGCACCGTTCGCTCGAGCGACCCACCCGGCCGAAGTTTGCTGGACCTGGTCAAACAGTCGCTTGCCAAAATCTGCTGCGAGGTGAGGAGCTGCAATACCCGTAATCGATTCCAGCTGCTGAAAATTGCCGACGAGACGTTGTCCGCTGGGATATCGCGCTCCGACTACCAAGGACGTATCGGTAGGCAGTCTTTCGTCACCCAAAGGAAGTGTTTCTCGGGCCCACTGGTCAAAGTGGAAAAACAACAGGTCTGACATCTACCTAACTCCGATCATTCATTGATTCGCTATTCCGCCATAGTTGATATACGTCATACAATTGCTGGCCTGGCGTTTCTTCTCGAATTTTGACCGCTTCGGCGGCCGACAATTCAACTGCAACGACCATGGAAACAATTACCTGAATTATCCGCACATGCGGATTGGGAGGCCGCCGTGACTCAGCTCGATGTAACCAATGACGAACACTGGCGTCAGTGGGGCGACCAATGGGAAATTGATCCGCAAACGACTTATCTGAATCACGGTTCGTTTGGCCCTTCACCTCGGCCCGTCCGCGAAGCCTATCGAAATTGGCAGGACGAGCTGCAAAAGCAACCGATGAGGTTCTTCCTGGAATCATTGGAGCCAGCTTTGCGATCAGCTCGCGCTGCGATGGCTGAATTCGTCGGCACCAGCGATGAAGATCTCATCTTTGTCGAGAACGCAACGGTCGGCATGAACATCGTCGCCGACAGCTTCCCACTGGATAAGAACGACGAAATACTACTTACCAACCATGAATACGGTGCCGTCTTTCGAATCTGGCAACGCGCTTGTGGCGACCGAGGCGCGCATGTCAAAAGCGTAGAACTTCCGACCGAATTCTCAGATCCTCAACATGTTGTCGACTCCATAGTGGCCGCAATAACGCCCAACACAAAGATGTTAGTCCTGAGCCATATTACGTCGGCGACTGCGATTGTCCTTCCGGTACAACAAATATGCGCCGCGCTCCGCGAACGAGGTGTCGCCGTTTGCATCGACGGCCCTCACGCTCCAGTACAAGTGCCAGTCGACATTGCCGACATCGGTTGCGACTTCTACACGGCCAGTAATCATAAATGGCTCTCCGCGCCCTTTGGCTCCGGTTTCCTCTTCGTTGCGAAACCCTATCAGTCTTTCATCCGACCGTCGGTTCTTAGCTGGGGACGGCTGAAGCCTCATCCCATTGAGTCTTGGTCAGACGAATTCATCTGGCGCGGAACTCGAGACCCGGCCTCTTTTCTGGCAACCCAAGACGCGATTCAATTCATCAATCAGGTAACGGTCGAAGCATTTCGAGCCCGCAGTCACCACCTCGCACAATACGCGCGCAGAACACTCACCGAAATCACTCAACTACAGCCACTCGTCCCCGACGACCCAACTTGGTACGCATCGATGGCAATGATCGGTTTGCCCAATCTGGAAATGAAGGATCTTTGGGAGCATTTTCGAGAACGAAACTTCGAGATCCTTTTCGAACACCTCAACGATAGAACGTGGTTGCGAGTGTCATGTCACTTGTACAACGATCACGAACAGATCGACCGCCTGGGCGACGAGTTAAAGAAGTTTCTACGAAAAGATTAAGAAATCTAGAGTAAGAAACAAGAAGTAGATTGAGCGCCAATCCGATTCTGTGTTACTCGACGACGTTTAACTTAAAACCTGGCGCCCAGTTTTTTGTATTTGAATCGGCGTCGAGGAATACCGAGGACGGTGCGGAAGAGAAGCTACCGCGAAATTCACCTTGAACCTCGAACAAAATATTCAACTGTCGTTCGCCTGTCCGCTTCGCTTCAATTTGATTCCAATGCAACAAGACCGATCGTTCGTAGATTCGATACGAGCTGATAATTCCCATCTCTTGTAGAAATTGCAACGACTTTTTCCGCACGACGACTCCGCTTGGCAAGCTGATGTGAGCGATAGCGTCTTCGACTGCTTGATCGGAATGATTCTCTACGGAGACGTTCACCCGCCCAGTCGCCTTGTGTTGCAATTCGGCTGGCGAGACGTTGGTCGTTACACGAAGCGGGCACTGTGAGTCCGTCGCAGGAAGTTTCTGTGCATGATATTTTAGGATAACGAGCAGCGGGGACTTCTCGCTGTCTGCGATGTCTAATGTGACCTCGGCCGCTTCTTTCAGTTTTTCTAACTGACCGACAGAGGTAACGTTCAGGGCGTCAAGTGCGACCCGCGTTTTGCTTATTTGCTTTCCTTGCTTTATTGTGATTTCTACTTCGCCATCGGATTTGGATTTATCGTCAAGTTTCGGAGCCGATTCACCTTCATCTTTCGAACGAACGTTTGCCTCTATTTCGGCACTTGGCGGTGCTTGACGTTCTCGTTCTTTTCGCAGCCATCGATCGGCTAGATCCGCCTGCTCTTGAAATTGCGGAACTCGGCCAAATGCTTTCGACGCGAGCCGAGTTGCTTCCAGTTCGGTGTAGTCTCCAAGCCTCACACTACCATCGCCGGACTGATGCCTAGACAGTTCTTTTAACATTCGTTGCTTTTCGGCTTGGTCAGTTCCATCGAGCGCTCGACTAATATCATCCAACCCAGTAACCGGGAGGGCCAATTGTCCTTCCTTGTGCTTATCCGAAGTCGTCTTTTGATCTGCTTCGTCAACGATTTTCTGGCTTACACCTTTCTTAAGTTTCTTTAGTTCCTCAAGTCTTTGTACCAATTCTCTTGCAACACCGCTCTTCGAAAAACCGTGTCTGGAATTCGTTGGCAAATTGAGCCAGCCTTGTTCAGTTTTTCGAGAATCCGCCAGCGTCTTTGCCCTTTCGGCAACGTCGTCGTCACGTTCGCTGTCGCTTTCGTTGTTTCGCTGATAAAAACCACCTTTTAATCCTGCGCGGCGATCTCGCGAGGTGAGGCGGGCCGCGTCTTCCTTGCTGGCCCCGAACCTTTTACCTTCGTTATTCCGCAGGGCGATTCGCACGGACCCTTCGACAGGTCGATCTAGCGAAAAAACGAGCCGGTGGTCATTGTCGGGTCGCGAAAGCGCCTGTTCGATAATTGGGGCACCTGGCCAAGCCACGTCGACGGGTGTCGCCATTCGCTCGGCGTATTGTTGAGCAATCGCCGACATGCGTACAAAACTTGGCTTTGCAGCTGCCGCTTTGATGGAGAAGAGTTCTTCCACTGTGGCTCGCGGGGGTACGGCAATAATTCGCGTTTCTTGTGACGCGACAAGGAGCCCTTCGTCTGCTCCAACGTTTAATTCGACCTGCAACGGCTCGTCGGTTTTGTTCGTCACCCTCACCGGAACATCTATTTCATCGCCAACAATTAACGACGAGGGCAGTTGCGTACTGACGTTAAAAGGAGCCCTCACACTGATTGGCTGAATTGCAGCCGCAACCTTGCCGCCACTCTTTGCAACCACCAATAATCCATACGATTTTTCAACAGGAGGAGCTACAAATCGCAGAGAAGGATCGGCAGGAGGTCCGCCTTCACTGTTGTTTTCATGAAGCTTGGATTCATCCGCAGCCGAGATCGAATCCGTACTACGAAGGTCCGTCAAGACTAACGAATTGCGTTGCAATTCACGGTATTCGCCAAGTTCAATTCGTTCAGTACGTTCACTCGCTGTACGAACTTCTTCCGTTCGGTTTTCAATGGCCAAGATCCCTCGCAGCAGTTCCCCACCAGTGTTGTTGGACCGTGGTTGCTTCAATTCAGCCTTTTTGGCCATGAGATACTGATCGTTCAATTTGTCTTCTTCAAGTGCCTTGGCTCGTCGCGATTCCCTATCGACTCGAAACGAAGCGACTTGTAGCGGCGTTCGATTCCTAGCGGCAAAGGCGTTCAGATTCACAACGGGATCGACTGTCAGTTTGGAGGAGGACCAGATTCCACCGACGATCAGACAGGCCATCATTGTTGCCAGTGCGGGCCCAAACGCTCGCCAGCGAATTTCGATGCCAATCAATGACGTTATCAATAAACCGAGCATCAACGCAGCGCTAATCCAAAACACAGCCTGTCCTATTCGAGCAACCTGTAGGTTATGTGCGTCGCGCAAACCGACCAGCGACGATGCGTACGATTCGACAACCTGGTCGCCATTATCTTTGAGCTGCGGCAAGTCGTTTGGAACAACAATGTTGGTGATACCCAGGCCGCGAGTCGCTGCGGATTTAGCGAAAGAACCGTTTGTAACCGTAGATCTGGTAACTTGCGATTGGGCAGCCAAAGACTGCGCGAATCTCGAGTGCGAGGTTTGTTCAAAACTCCGCCAACCTTCAATTCCCAACAACAACTCCAACGACTCTTCAGACGCGGTATCGTCTCCCAACGAAGCCAACAACAGATCGTTTTCCACGTTTTGAAATTGCCGTTTGAGATTGACGAAATTGGATAACTCTTGAGAATTGCCGAACCTCGCAACGACATGAGATGGAACTAGGAACGAGACCAACGACGTCGCAGTCTTGCGGCCAGAAGTATCCTGAACATTGACGGATATGACACCTTCCTCAGTAGGCATGTACCGTTCTCTGTCCGGTGTGACCTGAAGTTTCAATTCGCCAGCAGGACGACGATACAACAATCGCTCAGCCACGGGGGTCGGCGGATTGGTACTGCCATCAAATACTGTTACTTGAACGATTCCTTCGGCTTCGTCGGAAAGTTCCAAAGTTATAGATTCACTGGATTCGGCGGCAACAATAAGCGATTTATGAGCAACACTGGATCCCTCGGAAGTGGCCGAAAAGACCAAAGGTAGCTCTTCTTTTGCTCGGATCTCGAAGCGTGCGGGCTCACCTGCCTCGACAACACTCGACTCGAAAACCATCGCCATTTTCGCTTCGCTCGGATGCAATTCGATTTTCGTAGAACCCGAATTGTGTTTATCGATTTTCCAATCGGCCGTATATGCCTCGCCGTCTTGAGGTGACAAGTAGAACGAACCGCGACCATTTCGATCGGTCGAAAACTCGGCGACCTGCTGACCCTTTGAGGACTTGATCGCCCCCGTCATACCAATTCGATTTCCAAAGCCATCGATCGCTTCGACAAACACTCGATTCATGACTCCGCTGGCGAGTTGCCCACCTTCGGGATAGACGAATAGATCGATGTGATCCGAGCGAATCGGTATCTCTTTCGCAGCAGCCACGGAGACGCCGTTAACAGTTGTAGCAATCGCCAAAGCCCCTTTGCCCCGACGAAGACCTTTCTCCAAATTAAATTCAATTCGGTCTTTCGCTTCTGCATTCTCGTTCAATTCTTCGTAAACAACTCTTCCATCGACAACCACCCGAGCTCCCACTACAGTCTCTTTTCTACCCTTGGGCTGCCTACGGACCGAAGCTACGACGCGGTCGCCAGGTCGATAATACAAACGGTCAAATTCAACTTCTAAGTGCTCAGCTTCTCCCGCTTCGGGTGCCAAAGGTGTCTTGGGACCTCCAAAACCACCGTGTCCGCCCTGAGCGTTAGGGTAATCGTCAGTGTCGCCGTCAGAGAGGTCACTAGCGCTTGCTCCGCCACCACCACCACCTTGACTGCCACCACCAAACTTGCCGATAAAACGGCGAACAGCGAGTTGCGCTATCTTTTTTTCGTCCGAGCCCATGTCAGCGCGCAGTCGATCTCCGCGAGATGCCAACGACTTTTCGATCGAGTCAACGGAGCCGCGTAATTCAGATCGCTCTGCGATTTCCAATGCCGAAGCGACCGTCGCGTTCGACTTTTTGCCCGACATTTTTCTCGCTGAAGCCCGGGCGAGGTCCAGAACGGTTGGCTCGCTATTTTCGACGAGAACTTTCACTGTACGGGAAAGCGCGAGCTTGTCACCACCCAAGCGTATTTGGTGTCGACCTTCGTCGTCCGTTTCTAGATCCTTCGAATCGACCAGCACATCTTTTTCGTCGTAAAGTTCGTAACGAAACTTGGCCGATTTGGCTACGCCCGAAAGTGAAGCCGTCTGGAAATCAATTGGCACGTCCCCTTTGACGGGCATCTCGGCAGGAGCCGTAATTACTACGTGCGTGTAGTCGCGATGAAGTTGAGCAACTTGGTCATGGAAGGTCTGGATTTGTAGCGGCGACTGTGGCGTGTACCACCACCCACCCGCAACCAGAAGTAACATTGCCGCAGCCACTACGACGACTGATTCCCATCTTGTGTAGCCATATTGCGCCACCAAATTAGCTAACGGCATTTCAATCGATTCTTGAGGCCGTTCCAGATCGACCGAAATTTCGGTCAGTCGAGCTGCTTGTCCTATTTTTTCCGCTTGTAACTTAATCCGAGAATATGAGCGCGCAGCATCGGGATCGGAAGTGATGCGTTCACAGATTTGCTGAGTCTCTTCTTCGGAAAGAAGGCCGTAGACCAAGTCCCAAATCTGTTCTTCGAATTGTTCGTGGTTTCCCATGACGTGTCTCAATTCATTGACGCTAAAACCGAAATTACATTTTCCGACCAGTTGTTATCCAACTGGTGTTATCCGATCGGCATTTTTGGATTGGATTATTGTGGGTTTGAAGGAGCGACAACACTGCGAAGCTTCGTAACGGCGAGCCGCATGCGAGTTTTCACAGTACCTGTCGGAATCCCTAAAGACTCACCAATCTCTTCATATGTCATCTGCCCGTTCTCTCGGAGCAGAAAAACTTCTTTCTCTTCGTCTCGTAACTGTCCAATTGCTTCGCGTAGTTGATTCATCTCTTCGCGTTTACTCAATAAGACTTCAGGTCGTTCATCCGACTTGGTGGGGACGAGTTCTTCGTTGGGCAAGTCGTTTCGCTTTCGCCTCCAAGCGGTCTGTCGCAGGTCGCGAGCCGTATTGAGGGCAATTCGAAATATCCAAGCTTTAAGTTGTCTAATTTCGGGCAACTTCTCTTGATTTCGCCAGCACTTAAGAAAAGTCTCTTGGAGTGCATCGCGGGCGTCGTCAATGTTGCCAACCATGTAATACAAGGTGCCGATAAGCTCGCTCTCGTACTGCGCAAAGGCATCTTCCAACGCCATTACGTCAGGCGCAGTTTCATCATTGGTGCGGCGAGCGGATCTGGTGGCGTTCATGGTTTCAATAATTAGACGATCTTGGTGCCAATATGGTTTTCTCGACCTTCGGCGCAGATAGCCTTGTGTCGACATAACATCATAAGCGATAATAACTTGTATGTGGCCAGAACATGAAAAAACCCAGCAATTATTGGCCGGCGCCCAGTCCGGAGACGCCGATGCAGTCAACCGTTTGATGGAACGTCACCGCGACTCCGTCCGGCGACTTGTCCAAATGAGACTCGATCAAAAGATTCTACGTCGGATAGATGTTAGCGATGTCGTCCAAGATGTCATGATCGAAGTCAACCGGCGATTACAAACGTACTTAGAGAATCCCGTCATGTCGTTCCACCTGTGGATTCGGCAAATTACGAAGGATCGAATTATTGATGCTCACCGGAGGCATCGAGTTTCTGCCAAACGAAGCGTCGACCGCGAGCAAGCGGTTGTCGCGCCCGCTGGAATGCACCATTCGACAATGGATTTGTGCATGCAAATCTGCGACCCAGAACTAACGCCGGCCGCCGCTGCTACTCAACAGGAAATGGCGAAAATTGTCGAAGCCGCAATATCCGACTTAGGCGAACAGGATGCGGAAATTGTTGTCATGCGACACTACGAACAACTTTCCAACCAAGAAGTTGCCGAAGTGCTAGAGTTAAGTGAGCCAGCAGCCAGCATGCGATACCTCCGAGCGATCCGGAAACTGAAACAGATTCTCGCTGGCTCAAACGATGATTCCACGTCTGACGATTCCTCCTGAGACGATTCTGCGCCAAGCACTTCCTAACCGGATCGACCGCAACTCGACCGCAACTCAACTCCGATGCCAACATGACCGACCAGGACCTCACTCCGGAAGATATTCAACGCGAGGAGCGTCTAGCCATTCTCGTCGGCGAACTCACCGACCGCATGCAGGATGGCGACAATATCGACATCAACGAAGTCTGCGATCAGCATCCCGACTTAGCCACAGACCTCCGCGATTTGTGGGGCATCATGGTGGTCGCCGACGCCGCTGGTAGTCACAGCATTCACGAAACGGTTTCCTCCAACCCGTCGGAAGCGGGAGCGACACTCGAACTTCCCTGTCGATTTGGCGACTACCAGCTGCTCGAAGAACTCGGACGCGGTGGCATGGGCGTCGTTTATCGCGCACACCAGACGAGTCTAAACCGGGAAGTGGCGGTCAAGATGATCCTCCGTGGTCAACTCGCATCGCCAGCGGACTTCGATCGATTTCAAGTCGAAGCGGAAGCGGCAGCTCGATTGAACCACCCTGGAATCGTTCCGGTTTACGAAGTCGGACAACAGGATGGACGGCCTTACTTCAGCATGAATTATGTCGTCGGAGAAACGTTGGCCGATCGACTTGCCGACGGACCGTTAGTCGGCCGCGAAGCAGCTCGCATCCTGGTCACCGTAGCCCGCGCAATTCACTACGCTCATCGACAAGGTGTTTTACATCGCGATCTCAAACCCGCAAACATCTTGCTCGACGTCAACGGCGAACCACATGTCACTGACTTTGGCCTCGCCAAACGAGTGACCGATTCGGAAAACCTGACTCGCACTGGATCGGTACTCGGCACGCCCGCGTATATCGCGCCCGAACAAGCTGCCGGCGACCGCGGCCAAGTCGGTCCCAGTAGCGATGTCTATAGCTTGGGATCTATTCTGTACCATTTGCTGACGGGACGGCCACCGTTCCAAGCTGCCACTCCCGTGGACACCGTACTTTTAGTTCTGGAGCAAGACCCGGTTCCACCTCGAGTGCTCAATCCTAAAGCGGATCGCGACTTGGAAATGATCACCCTGCGATGTCTGCAAAAGCCGCCGGATCTACGTTATTCCAGCGCCGATTCGTTGGCCGATGACTTGGAAGCGTATTTAAACGATGAAGTTGTTTCGGCTCGCAGCGGTCGCTTTTTCCAAGTCATGACTCGACTGTTTCGCGAAACTCATCACGCCGCCGTTCTCGAAAACTGGGGCGTGCTATGGATGTGGCATAGCCTCGTTCTATTCACGGCCTGTTTCCTCACCAACGCACTCCACTGGGCGGGATTCGATAATCGCTGGTACTACATTCTGCTCTGGACCGCCGGTTTTGGCGCTTGGGCGGGTGTGTTCTGGTTCATGCGAAAACGGCTGGGCCCCGTGACCTTCGTCGAACGGCAAATCGCGCATATCTGGGCCGCCAGTATGATCAGTATCGGAGCCCTCTTCTTCGTCGAATGGAAAATGGGATACGCGCCGCTCACCTTGTCGCCAATCTTGGGTTTGGTCAACGGAATGGTGTTTATGATCAAAGCCGGAATTCTATCGGGGACGTTTTATATTCAAGCATTCGCGCTGTTCGCTACCGCGTTTGTTATGGCTTCGTTTCCAGACTACGCTCATCTGATTTTCGGCGCCGTCTCGGCAGCCTGTTTCTTCTTCCCAGGTCTTAAGTATTACCGTCAGCGACAGCGGCGGTCGAGGCTCGCCGATAGTAAAGGCTGAGCAAACCCAAAAGCGAGAATCCAATCGAATTCGCCACTCCATGCAACGGTATCATCATGGGGATATCGATCCACGAGTTCCCCGTGTATTCGCCCAATGCATACATCGCCGCCAAGACCATTCCACATGCAATCGACAGAGCCGAAATATTTTGCAAGGCTGCAGCCGTCGCATTGGTGTCGTCGGCCCGCAGGAACATCAGCGCCGCCAACCACCAACAACTGCAGGCAATCACTAATGCGGCGGCAACTTCTATCAACGGCGAAAACGTAATCCCAATTGCCAACAATGGGATACCCGTGATCAAGCCGACCACCATCAGACGTTCGTGCCAAGTCGGACTCGATTGCATGATGGAGCTGGCAATGATCGGTAACGCGAACGCCGCGTAGTGAAAGTGCACTCCGGTTAACAATATGATTTCATCTGAAAATGGAGTCGGCGGAAATCCCCATCGCGAGATCAATGCCCAGGATGAACCGATCGGGATAAAACACAATGCGGCCGCAATCAGAAGCTTCGAGTCTACAGATCTAACTTTCTTCGCTAAGTAGATCACCCCACAAAGAGCCAGAAGTCCGGTTATCGCCACCCAAGGTAGACAGAGCAAGGCAGCGATCGAACCTTGAGAGAGAAAGAAGGCGATTGCAAACGATATTGCCGCCGGGAATTGAAGTCGTCGAACCCAGCTCCATAACTTCGGCACGGTCGTGGCAACTTCGTGCAAATGTGAAAGACCGAGCGGTACGATCACCAGCGGAGCGAAAACTAGGATGGCAGCGGCGAGTAACATTGGGAATCGTCCTTTAGGCGAGGCATCAGCGAGTTCGTCGCAGCAATCATCGCCTCGCCCGATAAACGTCGGAAACGCGCTTGGCAAATACGTATATAAGGATAACCCAGCCAGGCCAATGTATGTTGCGCTTTGGAAACGGCGTACAGCTGATACCAAACGGAATCGTCGTCGCGATTCCACTCGACAGAAAACGATTCTTCACCACACTCGAGGTGATCCGGCAGAGTCCCGTACGCGAAACCGAAGCGGTCCACAGCTGGCCGACCTACTGCCCGCGAATCAACATTACTGTCTCGGTCGCCAACTTCATCGATGGCGTAAACAATTCTAGCAGGGTTGAGCGACCAAAATGGTCCGGCTCGAAACAAGACATCAACCGTCGTCCCCACTTCAGTTCCTCGGTCGGGCCAGTAGAGTTCGCACATCGCCTTGGGAAACATTTTCCACTGCCGAATAGCTTCGCAGCCCGCGCGAAATACTTCTTCGCCGTGCCCCAACAAAACACGATGACGATCGGCATCAAATCCGCTGGGTAACTCGCCAAGCGTCGCGCCAACTTCCGCATAAGAATACGTCTCGCCACTCTGTTGCAACAAGTGACCAATGACATCGGACTCGGTTGGTTTCAGTGCTGTAAACATGGCAGTTTCCTCGAATGTGACTGTCTCTTCAATAGACAAACCGCAGCGAGGAGAAGTTATTAACAGGGAGTGAAATATTTTTGTGGGAGTAGCAAATTGAGAGACATGGGTAACAGTTAAAATCACTCGCTACGCGAGTCACTCTCCCTCTGGGAGAGTCGGAGTCTCAGCTCCGGAGAGGGTTTCTGAAGTTAGTGGGACGTCCACCTGCACATCTTTGTGAACTGGAAAGAACCATGTCTGAAAGTCTTGTGTTGTGCGATTTGGACCCGATACCCAACTGCAACGCCTTCGGCGTAAAGAACCAAAATGCGGGATTGAATTGAATCATGAATAACAACTCGTCCACAGAGCGATCCCCTGAGCTGACATAGTGCCGGACCTTCGGCCCTTTAGGCTGGAGCCAGAAAAGAGGTGCAGGTTAACGTCTAGCGAGGTTCAGAAACCCTCCCCGGAGCTGAAACTCCGACCCTCCCAGGGGGAGGGTGACTCGCGTTGCGAGTCGTTTTGAACAGTTACCATTCCCCGCGAATACTTAACTGCTAACAGCTCGCTGCTTAGATAATTCGGCGGCGTTCTTTGTCGAGCGAATTGACGATGAAATCCATCGCTCGTTCTGCCATGGTGTCGTAGTATTGAAAGCCGTGTCCGCCGCCTTCGTCTTCCATCTCGCACTCGTGTGGAATGCCGAGTGAATAAAGTTTCATACGCAAGCGATCGACACTGTCCCACCAGCGGTAGTCCGATCGGCAAACGCAGAAGAATTGATTTCTGGGCCAGTTCAATGGATGAATGTGAAGAGTCGCAGTGTCTTGCCGAACTGCCTCGGGTTCGGGATACATCTCCATTATCGTCTCGTCGCCGTCTTCGAAGCGCACTTGGTAATCTACCGCAGGCGAAATCGCCGCGACGATGGGGAACTTGTTGGGGAACTTGTAGGAAAAACGTAGAGCACCCTGTCCACCCATACTGGTTCCAAGCAGAGCAATCCGTCCTGGCTGGCTGTCGAAACGCTCCTGTATGAAGGGCAACACATTCTCCATGACGTGTTGTTGCGCTGTGATATTCGCATCGAACTCGGAGCAGATCTTGTCGGTCCACCAGCTTCTTTGGGTCATTGGAGCAACGACAGGTAGCCCGTGTTTTTCGAACTGATCAGTAAATGCCGTTTTGTCCACCAGTCGATTCAGATGGACTCCGTGTAAGTACAAGACGACATAATTGTATGGATTCACCGTCGAAGGCTCGTATATATCGCACGGATGACCACCAACGGTCTCTTCCAACCATCTACCGCTCAAGCGACTTCTCCCACGATACTTTTGATTAACCGGTGATGAACCAGCCAACTTTGATGAACTCGACAACTTCGAGCATGCGTACTACACGCCATAAGCAGCACATTCTAGAATGGTTGCACATTTGATGACAGTGGCAGCCACCTCAAAACTTGATGGACCTCCGCGTGAAAACCCTTCTCTCCGAACAACAGCTGCGTGACGGCATCGCTCGCATGGCTCAAGAAATCACCGATTACGCCGACGGGCGACCGCTCACCATCGTCGGCATCATGACTGGTAGTCTCGTCATGCTGGCCGACATCATACGGGTGTTAGATATGCCGCTGCGAGTTGGCGTGGTGCAGGCAAGCAGTTATCGAGGCGGAACAACTCGAGGCGACCTCGTCATCAACTCGGAACTAATGCCAGACATTCGCGACCGCGACGTCGTGTTAGTGGACGACATTTTCGACACTGGCCACACGCTGGTCCGAGTCGTCGATTTGATGGAAAAGCTGAACCCGAGTTCGATTCGCAGCGCCGTTTTGCTTCGCAAACTGGGACGGCAAGAAGTCGCTGCCGAGCCCGATTTTGTGGGCTTTGAAATACCAGACGAATTTGTCGTCGGCTATGGATTAGACTACCAAGACGAGTATCGCAATCTTCCTTTTTTGGCCGCGCTCGAACCGGAAGACATCGCTCAGAATTCTCATGACTAAACTGCGGTTAGTATTTATAACTCGTCGGTTCTGGCCGTTGGTAGGCGGCGCGGAAGTTTACATGAGTCGATTGGCGACCGAGTTGCATCGTCAAGGCGCGGCCGTGCAAATCCTTACCGCTCAATGGGAATCCAGCTGGCCAACTCAATTCGTGCACGGCGAAATACCAGTGACTCGCCTAACCAACCCACCGATTCGCGCTTGGGGAACATTGCGGTACATGCGCGCCCTTTCTCGTTGGCTTCGACAGAATGCCGGAACCTTCGACGCCGTTTATGTATCGATGCTCAAGCACGACGCCTACGCTACTCTCGGCGCGCTGGCAGACATTAAAGTGCCAATCATACTTCGCGCCGAAGGAAGTGGAACGACTGGCGATTGCCGTTGGCAGGAAGAAGCTCGCTTTGGTAATCGCATTCGTAGTCGTTGCAAAACGGCCGATTGCTTCGTCGCACCCAGCGAGCAAATTGAACGCGAGATGATTCTCGCTGGTTATCTTCCATCCAGCATCCGCAAAATTACCAACGGCGCATCTCTTTTCCCCGCTCGAAATGCCGTGACCCGCGCATCGCACCGATCGGCGTTAAGCAGCGTCAACCAGGATCTCAGCGTAAAGGAAAATTCGCCAGTGATTGTGTTCACCGGTCGCTTGCATTCGGTCAAGAGTTTGGAGACTCTAATCGACGCGTTCCGGCCGATCGTTGCTCGCTGGCCACACGCCCGACTCTGGCTCGTTGGCGATGGACCTCAACGAAGTGAGCTCATCCAGCGAGTTGCGGACGCGAACCTGCGATTCAATGTATTGCTGCCCGGATCGTTCGACGATATCGAATCCATTCTGCACGCTGCCGATGTATTCGTACTTCCGTCATTGCACGAAGGACTTTCCGTTTCCCTGCTCGAAGCCATGTCGGCCGGAGTTCCCGTCATTGCCAGCGACATTCCCGGTAATCGCGAGGTGATCGAACACGATCGCAACGGCCTGCTATTTCCAACCAGAGATACCGATACTCTTGCCGAGCAACTAGCCCTACTCTTGCACGACAAAGAGAGAGCGAATCGCCTGGGCCAAGCCGGCAGAAAAAAAGTCGAAACGTCGTTCTCACTCGCCGATCGAGCGAAAGAACACTTGCAACTATTCAAAGAATGTATTGAGTGGAAAGCCGGATGACACGACGAATCCTGCAAATCATTCCGACGTTAGTTCGCGGAGGGGCTGAAAAGCAACTCTCGCTGCTCGCCGCGCAGATCCCAAGCGATCAATACGAAACTCATGTCGCTGTATTGACGCACTCAGGACCACTCGAAGAAGACCTCAAGACCGCGGAAATCCCTGTCCATCAAATAAACAAGAGATGGAAAGCCGATCCACTGGCTTACTGGAAACTGCGGAAACTGATCCGACGGTTGAAACCGGACATCGTGCAGACGTGGCTCTTCGCGGCCAATAGCTACGGTCGCTATGCGGCGATCCGCGAACGAGTCCCCGTGGTTATTGGATCCGAACGGTGTGTCGACCCATGGAAGGTCTGGCACGAGTTGGCCATCGATCGCTTCCTAGCCAAGCGCTGTACGAAGCTAGTGACGAACAGCTCGGGCGTGGTCGATTTTTACGAGCAAAAAGGAATCGTCTCTGACCGCTTTCAAATCATCCCCAATGGCGTTCCCATTTATACTCCTTCAAGCTCCAGTCGCGAATCATTGCTGGAAGAACTAAAACTGCCCGCAGACTCGAAACTCATTGTCGCCATTGGTCGGCTGTGGCCACAAAAACGAATGAAGGATCTCATTTGGGCTGCCGACCTGCTGAAAGTCATTCGCCCCGACACTCACCTACTCATTGTTGGCGATGGCCCTCAACGCAATCGCCTAGAACAATACACTAACCAAGTCGCCATCGCCGATCGAGTTCAAATTCTCGGCTCGCGGTCCGATACAGCGACCCTGCTGCAACACGCGAATTGCCTCTGGCTCGGCAGCGGATT
>Ga0115002_10003287_pt1 | contig 20301 bp, 14 predicted proteins | sample ArcticOcean_MG_C_8_FD_89576 | JGI IMG/M metagenome (GOLD analysis project Ga0115002, IMG submission 89576) | Marine microbial communities from western Arctic Ocean - ArcticOcean_MG_CB11_86 | ecosystem: Environmental > Aquatic > Marine > Oceanic | place: Arctic Ocean: Canada Basin | collected... | reverse complement strand
GAGGAATGAGAAAGTGATCGTGCCGAATCTCATGGTTACCGATATGGGCCGCTCGATTGCGTTCTACCGCGACATCATCGGCCTGACCATGACAGTCTCGCCCGATCACGAAGTCGATTGGCCCGGTGACGGTGACGATGCGGCGTTCGCGACGTTCGATTGGGACGGTGCCCAGTTGATGTTGCAGACCGTCGCCAGTTTGGCCGACGAACTCGCGGTGTTTTCCGCCAATCAGGTTCCAACGCCGGCCGGTATCTGAACTTTCCTCGAGCAGTGTGATAACCGCATCCTCAAACGCGACGTTCGCGACGGTTAGGTCTGAGAATTCGATTACCGAGGCGACCAAGGCACGAACGACGGCATCCGAATCGCGAACCGTGCGCTCGAAACGCCCATTATTGTCCGTGTGTTCGACGATGCCCGGGAGTGAGGGTAAGTCTTGGCTTGAAAACGACACGCGCTTGACGCCAATGCGTGCCCTGACGCTGTCGACACTGCCTGAAAAAAAGATCCGCCCGCGATCGACCACCAAAATACGGGATGCCAGCGCTTCGGCCTCTTCAAGATAATGGGTCGTTAACAGCAGCGTGCCGCCGCTCGCAACGTAATCGCGCACCTGCCGCCAAACCGCGCGGCGACTGGTTACGTCAAGCCCCACCGTCGGTTCATCAAGAAACATCAACGCGGGGCGACCGACGAACGCTAATGCCACGGCCAGTCGGCGGCGTTCACCCCCGCTGAGGCCGCCGGTCCGTCGACCGGCAATCCCCTCAAGTCCGAATCGTTCGATCGTTTCCTCTGTCGCGGCAGGGTCGGTGTAGTGGGCACGCACGAAATAGATAACTTCGCGAACTCTGAGATTGGGCGGAAACGAGCTGTCCTGTGGGGTCACACCAATGCGCTTGCGGGCCGTGAGCTCGTGCGGGGCTTCGCCCATCAGGCGTACCGCGCCACGGTCAAGGCGGCGCAGCCCCAGCAGGATCTCGATGGCAGTGGTCTTACCGGCGCCGTTGGCACCAAGCAACGCGACGACCTCGCCGCGGCCAACTTCGAACGAGACGCCGCGCAGGGCCGCGGTGGTCCCCAACTGTTTTTCGACGTTTGCTAAGCTTGCTAAAGCATCTGGATTCGATGCCGCACTGGGGGAGCTCATTCGTCTTCGGGGTCGTCGTCCTCGTCGTCATCGGAGAAATATGTATCGCACCAGCGTGAAGGCAAGGAAGTCCGCCTCCTGAAGTGTTTTTCGACTTCGTTCTTTGACAGGATGGTGCAAACGGTACCCACCTTGGCAGCCGCGGTCGCCGAGCGCGGATGATCGTCGATCAATGCCATTTCGCCGACAAAATCCCCGCGTTCGAGGGTGTCGATGTGAACGTCCTGGGCGCCTACATTCGAGGTGATTGCCACCTGGCCGCTCTCAATGATATAGGCGCGGCCGTCCTGGAGATCTCCCTTGCGGAAGATGACATCCCCCTTTTTGAACTCCACCCGCGGTAGATTGTCCGAACTAAGCACCGATCGCGCTCCGTCTCCCAGATCCTCATTCTAACCCATGTGGCGATCTTGGCCTCGATAATCGCGCGAATCTTCCGATCGTATGAGCCTATGGCGTTGCCACCGGCGCGCGCGCGGATATGCTATCGAGCACGTGCAGCGAATTGGAGAGAGGCGCATGGGCGATTCGACTGAGGATGACTTTAACCGCATCGACGAAATACTAAGCCAGGCGTTGGAAGCTTTTCGCCTCCACGAGGTCGATCAGCGGCTGTCGGGAAGTGCGCTTCTCGAAATCGGTGTGGCGTCGTTGGTCAAGGCGGGAGAGGAGACCGATAGTATTCTCGCCAATGTCGAAAACCTGATCGCCCGCCTGCGCCCCACCTAGAGCAATAACTAAGCTGTTCCTACGACAATGACGTCGACTGAAAATACCCCGCTCGGCGAGTATCGCGCGCTTCGGAAAGCGGGCCAGCTGCGGCCCGATTCGGGGCAGGAGCTGGCAATCGAGAAACTCCAGGTGCTGCACCACCGGCTGGTTCATCACGGGCCGCGCCGCGTCGGCCGTTGGCAGGAGCTGCTGCGCCTCAAGCGCCGGGAGGAACCACCTCGGGGTATCTACTTCTATGGTGACGTCGGCCGCGGCAAGTCGATGGTGATGGATATGTTCTTCAACACCGCACCGGTCATGGCCAAGCGGCGCATCCATTTCCACCAGTTCATGATGGATTCGCATGAGCGGATCAATCGTTTCCGCCGCGCCAATCTACGTGGCGGTGAAGATCCGGTTATTGCAGCCGCCAACGAGATCGCCGAGCAGAGTTGGCTGTTGTGCTTCGATGAGTTTGAAGTCCGCGATGTGGCCGATGCGATGATCTTAAGCCGCCTGTTCACCAATCTCATCGAGCGCGGCGTGATCGTCGTCGCCACCTCCAACCGACCACCTGACGATCTCTATCAAGGGGGTCTCAATCGCCAACTGTTCGAGCCGTTTATCGGTTTGTTGAACGCCGAACTCGATGTCTATCAACTCGGCGGCCGTCTCGACTACCGGCTTGAGCAATTCGTCGGCAAGCAGGTTTATCACACGCCGTTGGGCGCGGTCGCCGCGCAACAACTCGATCAAGCGTTTGCCGAGCTAACCGGCCAGGCCGACGGCGAACCCGACGAAATCGAATTGATGGGTCGCAAAATCTTGGTGCCGGCGCAGGCCAAGGGTGTGGCCCGATTTGCCTTCAACGATCTCTGCGCCCAGCCGCTCGCGGCGCCGGACTATCTCGCCATCGCAAACCGTTTTCACACGCTGGTGATGAACGAGATCCCGCGCATGGGGCCGGCGCAACGCAATGAGGCGCGTCGGTTCGCCACCCTGATCGACGTCCTCTATGACAATAAAATCAAGTTCATTTGTGCCGCTGATGCCGGGCCTGATGAGCTCTATCCTCAGGGTGACGGAACCTTTGAGTTTGCCCGTACCGCATCGCGGCTCATGGAAATGCAGTCTGCCGACTACGTCGCTCTGCCGCACGCTTAGCCACCATATTCAGCGATCGCGCGCCTTGCTGTCGAGAAACGCCTGCATCATGCGGCGCGGTTCGTCGGTTTGGTAGGCGTTGGCGTAGGCGTCGATGCCGATGTCGATTGCACTATCGAGATCGAGCTGCTCCCAACGGCGGATAAGAATTTTCTGGTCGTGGATCGCGCACGGGCCGCTCGCGAGAATCGAATCGAGCCACCGCTCGATCGCAGCGTCCAACTCACCCGCGGGCACCAAACGCTCAATGAAGCCGATCGACTGAGCTTGGGCTGCATCAATGATATCGCCGGTCAAAACCAGTTCGCGCGCCTTGCCCCAGCCAACCAGGCGGGGCAGCACCGCCGCCTCGATGACCGACGGAATACCGACCCGCACTTCCGGCATGCCGAATTTTGCGTCCGTTGATGCCGCGCGCAGATCGCAGCTCGCCGCTATTTCCATGCCCGCGCCCAGGCAATAGCCATTAATTCGCGCAATGGTCGGAACCGGGAAGTCGCGCAATCGGCGACACAGCCCGTGCAGCTCGGTGATGAAGTTGCGAGCCGCATCGCTATCGAATCCGACCATCTCGCGAATATCGGCGCCGCCGATAAAGGCGTCGGTTCCAGCGCCGGTGAGAACGACCGCCCGGATCGTTTTGTCGTCGAAAAATAGGTCGAGACTTTGGTTGAGCTGATTAATGAGTGCGGTGCCGACGATGTTGAGTTTGGCCTGATTGTCAATACTCAGCCACGCGACCCGACCGGACGCGTGGTCATCGATACGGATCCGAATGGTGGGTGCTTGCATAGCATCGCCTCGGGGTACCATAAGTTGGCTTCCTTCCATTAAGATGCGCCGGACAGAGTAAAACCGGAGGTTGGGATGGCGCTCACTATAAATAAATCCATACAGGATCGTTTGTCGGATGCCGATCTTGCGGCGTGGCGCGAAATACCAAGTGCCATTATTAGCGACGAACTCAATCGTGCAGCGACCATGGTGGCCGCGATTAAGCCGCTGGTGCCGGGCACCACGTTTGCGGCCCAAGCGTTGACGGCCCAGGTGATGGTTGGCGACAACGCGCCGCTTCACCACGGTGTCCTCGAAGCATGGCCCGGCTGCGCGATCGTGATCGACGCGCGTGGCCACCTCGACACGGCTGTCTGGGGCGGTGTCTTGACCTATATGGCCAAAGCGCGAGGCGTCGCTGCGGTAATTGTTGATGGGGCGATTCGTGACGTCGCTGAACTCCGGGATTCGGGAATCGCGATTTATTGCCGTGGCGCGGTTCCCAACGGCCCGCACAAGGGATTCGGCGGCAGCGTTAACGTGCCGATTCAATGCGGCGGCACCCCGGTTGATCCCGGCGACCTCCTGGTCGGCGACGACGATGGCATCGTCGTTATCCGTCCTGCGCAAATGGACGGCCTGCTCGATCGCGCCAAAGCGAGGATAGCGCACGAAGAAGAAGTTCTCCGCGAGATTGATGCCGGCAAATCAACTGTCGAAATAACCGGTATCAAATCACCCGAGAAGTTCGGGTAACCCCATCGCATTGCGATGGGGTTACCTAGGTCTATCTCTTAGGCACCATTGACATGCTAATTTGGCGAGGCAATCCTAGCCACACGTCGACGTGAAATGATACGGTGAGGCGGGCGATTCGTTTCGGCCGCCGATTGTTAAGGGTCTATGGGGTGTTGAATGGCGGACCAGTTTAAAGTTGCGATAATTGGTTCGGGACCCGGCGGTCTCAGCGCGGCGGGCCACGCTGCGGAGATGGGTGTCTCGCACGTATTGCTCGAAAAGGCCGAGTGGGCGTCCGACACGATCTACAAATATCAGCGCGGTAAGCACGTCATGGCGACGCCTGACGTGCTGCCTTTGCGCAGCCCAATGTCATTTTCTGCCGGTGCGCGTGAAGAAATACTTGGCGCGTGGGATAGCGAGCTAGAGCAGCACAAAGTTAACATGCGCTACAAGAACGAGGTTACGGCGGTCACCGGCGAGAAAGGCAACTTCCAGCTCACCGTTAGCGGTGGTGAGGACGTCGTGGCCGAATACATCGTTCTCGCGATTGGCTTGCAGGGGAACCTGCGCAAGGTTGAAGCCCCCGGCGCCGATAAGCCCTGGGTGCAATATCAGCTCGATGATCCCGACGAATACGATGGCGAGAACATCATTGTCATCGGTGCTGGCGATGCCGCGATCGAAAACGCGATCGGACTAGCCAAACAGAACAGCGTCACGATCGTCAATCGGCGCGACGAGTTTGCACGAGCCAAACAGGGCAACCTTAACCTTATCCTCGACGCGATCGACAAAGGCGTCATCGAATGTCTCTACAACACCTCACCCAAGGAGGTCGGTGAAGCGGACGGCAAGGGCTTCATCATCTTCGATACCGCCGACGGCGAAGCCCAGGTCGCCTGCGATCGTGTCATCGCGCGTCTGGGCGCGGTGCCGCCGCGCCGTTTCGTCGAGGGGGCGGGAATCGAGTTTCCCAGCAAGGACCCCACCTCATTGCCCGAGCTCAGCGGCCAGTACGAATCGAACGTCCCCGGGCTCTATGTGATCGGCGCCTTGGGTGGGTATCCGCTGATCAAGCAGGCGATGAACCAAGGCTATGAAGTCATCGAGTTCATTGAGGGCAATAATATCAAGCCGGCCGACGAGCCCTTGCTTGAAGCCAAATTTGCCAATCTCAACGCCCCCGTTGACGAAGTTCTCGCCCGTATTCGCGAAAACGTTCCACTGATGTCCAGCCTGACAACGCTGCAATTGCGCGAATTTCTCATCGATAGTGATATCCACACGCCCAACCGGGGCGAGTTCATTTTCGAGCGCAACGATTACACCAATAGTTTTTTCTCGATCGTTGATGGTGGCGTCGACATTCAGGTCAATCCTGATGATCCGAGCGAAACGGTCAGCCTGGGGCGCGGTGAGTTCTTCGGCGAGATGGGTCTCATCTCCGGCCGCCGACGCACGGCAACCGTTGTGGCGGGTGACGAGTGCGTCCTGATCGAAACGCCCCGGCGTTCGATGATCAAGCTGGTCAACTCGGTCGCATCGGTGAAGCAGGTCCTGGATCAAACCGCCATGGCCCGCCAAATCCAGACCCAGCTGGCGCCGGAACTGACCACCGACGAACTCTCCGAGGTCGTCCAAACAGCGGAAATAAAGTCATTCGCCATTGGCGAGGAGCTGTTTAAGGAGGGCGACGACGGTGAAAGCGTCTATTTGATCCGCAAGGGCTCGGTTACGGTGTCGCGCGCGATCGGTGGGCGCAACATCGTCATGGCCTACGTCCCGGCCGGCCATTACATCGGTGAAATGGCGCTGCTCAGTCATGCGCCGCGTTCGGCCACCGTCAAGGCAGCCGTTGCGACCGATGCCGTCAAACTCGACGGTGACGCGTTCGGCAAGCTGCTGGATAAGCGCCCCGATCTTCGCCAGAAACTGGAGAACGAATTCCAGGAACGCCTGGTCGAAAATGTGCGTATGGAAGCGGCGCCCGAGACCGGTGGCATCATCGAGTTCCTGATCAGTCAAGGGGTAGGAGAAGCTACCGACGTTCTGCTGATAGACGAATCACTTTGCGTTCGTTGTGATAATTGTGAGAAGGCTTGCGCTGAGACCCATGGCGGCACCTCGCGGCTCGATCGCGAAGCCGGTCCCACTTATGCATCGATCCATGTGCCCACCAGTTGCCGCCACTGCGAGCACCCGCATTGCATGTCGGATTGTCCGGCCGACGCTATTCACCGAGCGCCGAACGGTGAGGTGTACATAGACGAGAAATGTATCGGTTGCGGCAACTGCGTGCGTAATTGCCCCTACGACGTGATCCAGATGGCAAGCCAACCACCCAGTAAGCCGGGTTTGCTGCAATGGTTGTTATTGGGACGCGGACCCGGACCTGGCGAGGACAAATCCCCGCCGGCCAAAAAGAGCGGTCAGAACGCACCCAAAGTGGCGGTGAAATGCGACATGTGTAAAGATATTGAAGGGGGCGCCTCGTGCGTTCGAGCCTGTCCGACCGGGGCCGCGATTCGCGTGAGTCCGGAAAATTTCTTCTCGCTGGCGATGAGCTAGCACACGACAGGCGTTTAGGTGAAAGCGATACCAACGCGCTTGAAAAGGTAAGGTAGTCCGGCTCGGCTAGAGCGACTCGAGGCGGATTTGGTAGCGGCTTAGGTGGGGGAATGCACGAGTCTATTCTTGTTTATCGTCGGTTCAGGTATCTCAAATGGGCGCTGTTACTGACGATCATCTCTTTGGCGGTCTACGCCTATCATGCGCCCGTGGAACCGCCCAATGGCGGAACTTGGCTGGGCTACACGTTGGGCACGATCAGCGCCTTGCTGATTTTCTGGCTGGCTTGGCTGGGGATCAAGAAGCGCTCGTATAGGGCCGGCACAGTCAAGCTTGAGGATTGGCTTTCCGCGCACGTCTATCTCGGTCTCGCGCTGATCTTTGTGGCAACCCTGCATGCGGGCTTTCAATTTGGCTGGAACGTCCACACCCTGGCCTACACGTTGATGATGCTAGTTATCCTAAGTGGCATTTTCGGGCTTTATGTCTACGTGCGTTACCCCCGGCTCATGACCGAAAACCGCCGCGGCGCGACGCTTGGTAGCCTGTTTTCTGAAATAGCCGAACTCGATCACGAGTGCATCGAAGTCGGCGCCCAGCTTACCGATGAAGTTCGCGACGTCGTACTCTATGCCAGCGAGAAAACCAGCATTGGCGGTTCGGTCTGGCGACAGTTGACCGGCACCGATCCCGAATATGCGACGCAGACTGCGCTTGTCAAATTGCGTGAATTGGCACGCGGTCTGCCAACGTCCCAAGCCAAGTCGGGGCGCCAATTGCTTACATTGCTCAGCCGCAAATCGGAACTGGTCCAACGCGCCCGGGCCGACGTGCAATACAAGGCGATGATGGATATTTGGCTGTACGTGCACGTGCCGCTGACATTTGCTCTCATGATCGCGCTTATTACGCATATCATTTCTGTGTTCTTCTACTGGTAGGTCCACCGTGCGAGTTCGCTTCAGCCACATCACACGTAAAGCGAAGGGCGGAATCGCCTATCGCGACGAGGATATCGATTCCGATACAGTCCGTTTCGGACGCAGCACCGACAACGAGGTTCATCTCGCCGATCCTCGGGTCAACCTGCAGCAAGCCAGCTTTTCGACGCGGACGGGTGGCGTTTTTGTCGAGGCCGCCGGCAACGCGCAGATTCGCCATAATGGCGCGCCGAAAGTGTCAACCGTGCTCGCCGTCGGCGATACCATCGGGCTCGGGCCCTACGACCTGGTTATCGCCGAGACGCCGGAAGATTTCGATCTTGCGGTGACGCTTGAGTTCGTTCGCCCGCCCGGCGACGAGCTGGAAGTCCTGAAATCGCACAGCGTAACCAGCCTGGTTAACACGGGCCTCAGCAAACGCGGCATGTCATGGGCCCTATCGCTGGTTGTTCTCGTCTTGTTCCTGGCCTTGCCGATCGTCGGATTCGTCTGGCCCGCCGTCAATGATGCGACCAGCGGGATCGTCAGGCTCGATGCGTCCTGGGACAGCGGCGAACTCTCTGGTGCTCACAAATTCTTTGGCGACGACTGCAGGGCCTGCCATCAAACAGCGTTCAATCAGGTAGCCGACAATTCGTGCTTGACGTGCCATGCCAAGGTCGAAGGGCACGCCCATCGGGACCTTAAAGTCACCGAATTGGAGCAAGAGCGGTGTGCGCACTGTCACAAGGAGCATAACGCCAACGACGCTATCGTTATTACGGCGCAATCCTTCTGCGCCGACTGCCACGCCGATCTCAAGGGCACGACCGCAAGCACCAAACTCCTCGATGTCCGAGACTTTGGCGAAGATCACCCCGAGTTCCGGCCCACGATCGCGAAGGATCCCGTGCTAGCTGTCATGCAGCGCGTTGCGTTGAGCGACAAAGAAGCGCTAAGCGAGCAATCAAACCTTAAATACCCGCACGACAAGCATCTTGTGGAAAAAGGGGTTCGTGGCCCCGAGGGTATCGAGAAATTGACTTGCGCAAGTTGTCATGCGCTTGAGCGGGGCGGGGCGGGCTTGCTGCCGGTCGATATGGAAACGCATTGCTCGCGCTGCCATCAACTGAGGTTTGAGCCCGATCGTGCGGTCCCGCATGGCGACTACGAAGAAGCTGGCCGGGTGATTCGTGAGTACTACGCACAGAAAGCCCTGATCGGTGATTTCGGCGGAGACACCTCAAGCAAGCTGAGGCGCCGCCCTGGCAAGCCGGTAACTCAGGAAGAGCTTAAACAGGCGCTCGAATGGGCGGAGGCGAAATCCAAAAAAACTGCCGAAATCGTATTTGGATTCTCGCTCTGCAAGCAATGCCATATCGTCACGCCGCCCAAGAACGACGACGATATATGGCGTGTCGCCAAACCCCTCATCGTTGATCGCTGGATGCCGAAGGGGAACTTCGTGCACGCCAGCCACGAATCGATCAATTGCGTTGACTGTCACGAGCAGGCACCGAAGTCGAAAACCAGCGCCGATGTCATCCTTCCCGACATCAATTCGTGTCGCCAATGCCATGGCGGCGAGAATGTTTCCGATAAAGTGCCCTCGACATGCACGATGTGCCATGTGTTCCATCGACCGGAACTCGGTCCGATGCGTCCCGATGGTGGAAAGATGGCCACAAAGATTGGAAACTAACGGGGTTTCGCGTAAACTCTGGCAACCTAAGATCTGCCGATAAGAATGGACCAACGGTAGGGATATTTTCGGGTCGGCTGTGTTTTGGTACGCTTTATCCACCCATGGTGGGAATGGTGCGACGTCTGTTTTATCAATCAGGTGCGTCTTTCTTTAGGACTGCAGCCCTTGCAGTAGCGATCATTGCGATCGCTACTAGCGGTGCGCGTGCGGAATCGCTCGCCGATACCGGCACGGTTCTGACCGACGTAAGCGTTGATCCGGCTACGGCAGACATCACGCGAACGATCAACCTCAACGGTGATACGCCGGTCGCGACCTACGTGATGGCGCACACCACCGGGGGCAAATCGCTTCAACGAACCAATTTGGGCTATTGGATTCCCTGGAGTGGGAACGTCGATGATTTGGTTGATAGCAAGTTCGAGGCGAACGCCGGCAGCCTCACCTACAAGATTATCGATCAAGATATCTCAAGCTTTATGTTTCCGATCACGTTCGTTGTTGCCTACAGCACCGGTTCAGCGCTCAAGTTTGGCGTCTTTCAAGCATCTCCCAACTAAGGATAGTACCGTGTCGCGCGTACGATTGATCCTATTTGGTGTGCTCAGCTTGCTAGTCGCTGCCGTTAGCGCCGAGGCCCAAACCTTAACCTCTGCCGATGTCCAGCAGGTGATTGCGCAAGCCGTTGCCGAATCGCAGGCCCGCGGCGTGGCATCGACTATTGCCGTCACCGATCGCGTCGGCAACGTGCTGGCTGTCTTTCAAATGAACGGCGCCGCGAACCTGGCAACGATTACCTCTGCACCGCGTCCCGTCGGCACGCCGACTGCGATCGCCGGTGCCGCCATCACCTCGCTTGAGGGCATCGCGGTAACCTCCACGCTGGCGGCAATCGCAAAAGCCATCACCGGCGCTTATCTATCATCGGGCGGCAACGCCTTCACGACGCGAACCGCCAGCCAGATCATCCAGGATCATTTCAATCCGGGCGAAACATACTCGCCCAGTGGCCCCCTATTTGGCGTTCAGTTTAGTCAATTGCCGTGCTCTGACCTAAATGTCCGCTTTTTCGATGGCGGTGCCGGGGGGTTGGTTAACGCGACGATCGGCCCTAAACGCTCACCGTTAGGTCTCTCGGCTGATGCCGGGGGACTGCCGCTCTACAAAAACGGCATTCATTCTGGCGGGATTGGGGTTATGTCGGATGGCGTCTACGGCCTCGATTTGGTAATCACGAACGTCGACCTCGATCAAGACGAGATCATCGCGCTCGCTGGTCAAACTGGGTTCGTTCCGGCGGAGGAAATCAAGGCGTATCGCATCGGTGTGATTGGTAAGAGCCTGCGTTATGTTGATGCCCAACCTGGTAATCTCGCGGCCAATCCCGCCAACGCTGCGGCGTTCGGCGGCTTGATCGGCGGCGCCGCCGGCAATTTGGTGGCTGTTCTCGGCTATTACGCAATCCCCAATGGCGGTACCGCGGCAGATGTTCTCGCCGGGCAAACGTTTGGGCAGCCGGCGTCGGGTATTCGTTCCGATGCCGGCGCGACTTTTGGCACGTTCCGCAACGGCCAAAGTGCGTCAATCCTGGTAAACGGCGCCAACGCCAACCGTTTCGCGCCGCGGGCTGGAACTGATGGGTTGCTCACCCAGGCCGAGGTCACGACATTGATGATCGCGGCGCTCAACGTTGGCTTCAATGCGCGCGCGCAAATCCGCAAGCCGTTTGGCGAAAACATGAATTTCACGGTGTCGATCGTCGATACTAATGGGGCAATACTGGCGATCGCAAGAACGCCCGATGGGCCGATATTTGGCATCGATGTCTCGTTGCAAAAAGCCCGCACTGCGGCGCTCTTTTCCAATTTCAGTGCCGGATCAGACCTGACCACGGCAGGATTTGGCGATCGCGTAACCGCGGTACGCACGTTCTTCGGCGATCCAACCGCCCTTAATAACGGGACCGCTTTCGCCGATCGCTCGGGCGGAAATCTGTCGCGTCCCTGGTATCCTGATGGCTTCGATGGCTCTGAGCCCGGACCGCTCAGCAATCCGCACTCAACGTGGAGCCCATTTGCGACCGGGCTCCAATTCGAACTCGTCGCTAACAATCTCGTGCAGCATCTGACGTTTATCGGCGGGTTGGGCGGCGTCCCCTCCGGCGCCGACACGCCGGCCCGCTGCTCGGCATTACCGTTGCAGATTGCGACCGGATCGAACCGATTGGCCAACGGCTTGCAAATCTTCCCCGGCAGCGTGCCGCTGTTCCGCGCCAATGTGCTGGTGGGCGGCATGGGGGTTTCCGGCGATGGTGTTGATCAGGACGATATGGTGTCCTTCCTTGGCACCCACAATGGCAGCGTGGCGCTCGCCACTGGCGTTGGCAACGCACCGAAATCAATCCGCGCGGATAATCTAGTGCCGAAAGGGGTGCGCTTGCGCTACGTGAACTGTCCGTTCGCGCCGTTTCTAGATACCAGCGCACAGAACGTTTGCGCTGGTAAATAACGATGCGAGCTCCGACCTCCCTTTCATTTGCATTTGTCGCGGCGAGTGCCGCTCTGCTGGCGCTGACGCCTCCGACTTACGCGGCCAAAGAAAAAATCGTGACCACCGTTCAAGGTGGCGGCCCCGTTTTGGCTCAGGCCAACACAGATCGCCGCCGGCCGGGCAAGCTCCCGCCCAAGCGATTTGTACTGCCGGCCGTCGAGTCCAGTAAAGTCCCGCCTCCGGCTGCGACATTGCCGCGCGAAACAATTCCGGTGCCTGATCGTTGGCGCATCGTCGAAGCAATCGGTGTCAACGCCAAGTGGTGGGATCCCTACAACCAGAACGTCATGAAGGCTGATCGGCCGTTGTTCGGCGAGTGGTTCATCAACCTCGCTATCATCTCCGACACGGTCTTTGAACCGCGACGGGTGCCAACTCCAACCGGTACCGCGGGCACCACCAGTCCCAACCAAATCGATCAATTCGGCGACACTAAGCAAAATGTTCTTAACGAGAATCTGATCGTTAGTCTTTCGTTCCTCAAGGGCGATACCGCGTTTCGGCCGCCGGATTGGGAATTCCGTCTGACGCCGATATTCAATTACAATCGCGTTAGGGTCGAAGAAAAAGGAGTTCTCAAGGCTCATACCGGGTCGAATTTAACCCGCCACGACCAACACCTAGCCTGGCAGGAAGCCTTCGTTGACTACCACATTCGCAATGTTTCCGATCGATTCGATTTCGATTCGATCCGCATCGGCATTCAACCGATCCAGCTCGATTTTCGCGGCTTCCTGTTTCAGGATCAGCAGCTTGGTATCCGGCTGTTCGGAAACCGCGACAACAACTTATGGCAATACAACCTCGCCTGGTTCCGCCGCCTCGAGAAAGATACCAATAGCGGCCTCAACGATCTCGTGAAGGACGTCCGTAAGGACGACGTCATCTTTTTCAATCTCTATCGTCAGGATTGGCCGGTTCTCGGCTTCGTCAGCCAAGGCGTCATCGTCTACAACCAAAACCGCGAGAACGACGATTTCTTTTTCAATACTAACGAATTCCTCGAACGACCCGCTTCGTTCGGCACCGAGTTTCAGCGCTCTTATGACGTCACTTACCTGGGGTACAACGGCGACGGGCATTTCGGCCGCTTCAATCTAACCACGTCGCTCTATCACGCGACGGGCACCGACGACGTCAATCAATTCTCGCCGTTCGGCGAAAGCGCCGATATCCGCGCCTGGTTTGGTGCGGCCGAAGCGTCTGTTGATTTCAGCTGGATCCGTTGGCGAGTCCACGCCGCTTATGCGTCCGGTGACGATGACCCTCACGACAACCGTGAGGAAGGGTTCGACGCAATTTTTGAGAACCCGATTTTTGCCGGCGCTGATACCAACTACTTCACCCGCCAGGCGATCCCCTTCATCGGTGGCGGCGGTGTACAACTCACCACCCGCAACGGCATGTTGCCGAGCCTGCGCTCTTCAAAAGAACATGGCCAAAGTAATTTCAACAATCCTGGTCTGATTCTCTGGGGGGTAGGTGGTGATTTCGACCTAACGCCGGAATTGCGGATTTCGTTCAACGCCAACCGGCTATCTTTCGATAATACGGAGGTGCTCGAATTCGTTCGCAATCAAGGTGCGATTGACGATGAGATCGGCTACGACCTCTCAATTGCCACAATTTATCGGCCGTTTTTTACCCAAAACGTCGTCTTCCGGCTATCCGCGGCGACCCTGATAGCCGGTGACGGGCTGCGTGATATCTACCGCACAAGCGGTCGCGACGAGGACCGGTTCTACTCCATCCTGGCAAACCTAATATTGTTGTACTGATGGGTTGGTTTGAGAGGAAGTGATGATCCGTTCAGTATATTTTCTTATTGCGCTGTGCTGCTCCCTCGGTTGGTCGGGCCTCGCGCTGGCGTCGGAAGGTGAACTCCCGCATAAGGTCGACTACGTTTTTGCGCCGCCGGCGCCGGCTCTCCAAACCCGCGCTGATGCCGACAAAAAAAGCGCCGGCTGCATGTCGTGCCACACCAAAACCGACTCGGCGTCGATGCACCAAAGCGAGGGTGTCGTCCTCGGCTGCGTAGATTGCCATGGCGGCGATGCAACTGTGTTCAAGCCTGAAGGTGCTGAGTATCACCGTGAACCCGTTCATTTCCCCCACCACGTCGATACCCACCACGCTGAGGAGGGTGAACACCACGACGCCAAGCACGACGATCACGGCTACTCCGAGGCGATGGAGCGCGCCCATGTTGAGCCAACCCTGCCGTTGACGTGGGACTATCCGAAAAGCAAAAACCCACACGCGAGTTACACGCTTCTTAACACCGAGAGCCCAGAATACGTTCGTTTCGTTAATCCCAGCGACTACCGCGTTGCCCGCGAAGCCTGCGGCGCTTGCCATCTGCCGATCATCCAAGCGGCGGAGCGCCACATCATGGCGAACGGTGCCATGTTGTTTGGCGGCGGCGCCTACAACAACGGGGTTCTGCCCTTTAAGAATTACATTTTAGGCGAGGCCTACACCCGCGAAGGTGCGCCCGCGACAATCGTCAGTCCCGGCGAAATTACTGATGAGCTCAAAGCGGCCGGTATCATCGAACGATTGATCCCGCTGCCGGCCTGGGAAACCGTCCCTCCCGGCGATATCTTCCGCATTTTCGAACGCGGCGGTCGCAACATCCTCAATTTGTTTCCCGAGATCGGCTTGCCCAACCCGGTCGGCATCATCCAGCGCCTTGAGGAACCGGGAAAGCTCGACATCAAGCAGTCGAGCCGCGGTCCAGGCACCGGTATTCGCATCGCAATCCCGGTGCTTAATCTGACCAAGACCCGCCTGAATGATCCGCTGATGTGGTTCCTGGGCACCAACGATAATCCCGGTGATTTCCGGACCTCGGGTTGTGGCGCTTGTCACGTCGTCTACGCTAACGACCGTGACAAATTCAACTCTGGTCCCTATGCCAAGTACGGCCACAAGGGCGAATCCCAGACCGTCGATCCGACGATCCCGCATCACGAACCCGGCCACCCGCTCAAGCATGAGTTCACCCGCGCGATCCCGACCTCGCAGTGCATGAGCTGCCACATGCACCAGCCCAACGTCTTCGTGAATCCGTTCTTGGGTTACACGATGTATGACTACGAGTCGGATGCGCCGTTGATGTGGCCCGAAGAGCAGCAATATCCGAGCAACGCGGAGATGTTCGAGCGTCTCATGCGCAATCCCGAGGAGGCCGCCACTAGAGGTAAATGGGGCGACCCCGAATTTCTTGCCAATGTTTGGACCGATATCAACCCCAAGGCGAAGAACACTCAATTCGCCGATTACCACGGCCACGGCTGGAATTTCCGCGCGGTTTTCAAGAAGGATCGTAAGGGCAACTTGCTCGACGCCGAGGGTACCATCGTCGCTCCGGACGATCCCGATAAGTTCAAAAAGGCCGTGCATATGAAGTCGCTCCATCTGGAGCTCGGCATGCATTGCGTAGACTGCCACTTCTCCGGCGACGCGCACGGTAACGGCTACATCCAAGGTGAAGTCGCCAACGCCGTCGAAATTGATTGCGCCGATTGTCACGGTACGCCTGATAAATATCCAACCCTAATCACCAGTGGCCCAGGTCGGGTCGGCGCCGGCAAAGACTTGTCGCTGATCCGCGTCCAGGATGGTCGTCGCCGGTTTGAGTGGCGCGACGGCCGGCTTTACCAGCGGTCCGCGCTGTCGCCCGATCTCGAATGGGAAATGAGCCTGGTCAAGGACAACGTCAATCCCAGCCATGCCAGCTACAACGCCAAATCGGCGCGCGCGAAATTGATGTCGAAAAACCTCGATACGCTTGAGTGGGGCCAGGGCGTTGCCAAGGAAGATCGCGCCCACAGAGAAGACGAAATGTTGTGCTTTACCTGTCATCTGTCATGGACCACGAGCTGCGGCGGCTGCCATCTGCCTATTCAGGCCAATTGGAAGACTGCCCGTAACCATTACGAGGGCGGCGTTTCGCGCAATTACGCGACCTATAATCCCCAAGTTGTGCGCGATCAGATCTTTCAGCTTGGGCGTCATCAAACCACTAAGGGCAACAAGATAGCACCGATCCGCTCATCGTCAGGTCTGGTCCTGTCGTCACAGAACATCAATCGCGAACGCATTTATGTGCAGCAGCCACCGATTGCAGCCAGTGGCTATTCGAGCCAGGCGTTTGCGCCCCACTTCCCGCACACCGTTCGTAAAACTGAAACCAAGACCTGTACCGATTGCCATGTCGCGGAAGAGAACGACAATAATGCGATCATGGCGCAGCTACTCCTACAGGGCACCAACTACATCAACTTCATTGGCCATAGTGCTTGGGTCGGAGAAGACGGTGGATTGGAGGCCATCAAGGTTACCGAATGGGATGAGCCGCAAGCGGTTTATGGAAGTTTCCTCCACAAATACGCCTACCCCGACTGGTACCAAGATCATCAGGATCGCGGCCGCGAGCTGACCCAGGAAATCTACAATCATCCGAGCGATCGGGTGGGCTGCATCCAGCTCCGCGGAGAGTACTTGTTCGTCGCCGAAGGGCCCGATGGTTTCCAGGCCTACGATGTCGCCAGCATAGCCAACAAAGGTATTTCCCAGCGCATCATCAAGGCCCCGTTTGCTTTCGCCGGCCATCGTACGCAGATCGATACAAAAAACGCGACATGTATGGCGCTTCCCACCGAACAGTCGATTGCTCCAACCCGCAATACCGGCGACCTGATGCGCAAGGACAATCAGGAGCAACCTTTCCATCCGATCTACCACTACGCTTTCATAACCGATTCGGAAGAAGGCCTGATTGTCACCGACGTCGACACCCTGGCCGATGGTGAGGCGCGCAATAATTTCTTCGTCCGCGCGCTGACCTGGAATCCGGATGGTATTCTCGACGGTGCCAGCCACATCACCATCGCCGGCTACTACTTCTACATCGTCGCTGATCGCGGTGTGGTCGTCCTTAACATGGACGATCCGCTCAATCCCAAGGTCGAGAGCGTGCTTCCGGTAAAGAACGGCCGTGCCACGGCGTTTCAGTTCCGCTACCTCTTCGTCACCGACGATGAGGGCTTCAAAGTCTTTGACGCGACCGATATGGGCAAGCCCAAGGCGGTGCCGAGCGCAACGATTCCCTTGAAGGACGGTCAGCGCATTTACGTCGCGCGTACGTTCGCTTATGTCGCGGCGGGTTCCGAAGGCCTAGCGATTATCGACGTTGAAAAACCCGAAAAACCGTTCGTCTACATGAAGTACACGGCCGATGGGGCGATTAGCGATGCGCGCGATGTGGTGGTCGGTGCGACCAATGCCTCAGTGTTCGCCTATGTTGCCGATGGCGTCAACGGCCTCCGCGTAATCCAGCTCACCTCACCCGAGAGCCAACCTCGCTACTACGGTTTTAGCCCCGATCCCAAGCCGGAGCTAATAGCCTGGCGCAAGACTAAGTGGCCGGCGATTGCCCTCGCCCGGGGCCTGGCGCGCGATCGGGCAGTCGACGAAACCGGTGGCCAGATTTCCGTATTTGGACGCCTGGGTTCTCGCCCCTTCTCCAAGAACGAGATGGAAGGGTTCTACCTCAAGCCGAACGGGGCGCTGTGGACGGTGCACGATCGCATCGACATGAACGTCTATGTCGCCCCCAAGCGCGGCCCCAAAAAGAGCGCCAGCGCCAACTAAGGAACACGCAGCAGCCTGGCAAATTAAGCCGCGTAGCGGACGAACTATTTAGCTAGATTTCCGCCATGCCGGCGTGCACCTGGGCTGCAACCCACGCGTCGCGCTCGGCGCGCGGCTGGTCGGCAGATACAATAACGGTGCTGTGCACCAGCGTTGCGATCGCACCAAGCCGCTCGCTCTCTTCATCACGGGCAGCCCCTTGGGCCGGCGGCAGCGTCAACACGGTGTCGTGGCCATAAGTTGGGATCACACCATCGGCCCAGGGGCTGCGCGGCGCCATTAGGGGCTCGCCCGCCGCGACCGCGTGGACGCCCTGACGCAAGACCCGCCGCAGTGCCAACACGCCGCGGTCGGTAGTGCCCAAATGCTCCGCTGCATGTACCGCGATCGCGCCTTGGCTCACTTGGGCTTCGAGATCGCCGGGATCGATTTGCGCTTCGGCCGGGTCGCGGTCGCGTTCCTGGCCCGGGAAGTCGATCATGTTTTTGCCGCACCGCGCCGGATTGCCCTTGCCAAACGGATCGAGGGTCTCGCTGAAGAAGCGCCAACCGATGTAGATGTTGTGCGTATCGTCGACCGGAACCACCCAGCGGGTGAACGCGGCGCGGCCAAACATCCGCTCGTGCTCGCCGTCTTCGAAAGGCATCGGGATATGCGCGAGGTTGGGAATGACTAATTCGGTGGCGCGCGTCCACACCTTGTCTTTCCAGCGCCGCGTCGACAACACGACGAGCCCGACCGGCGTCTCCATTAGGTCTATCTGCGGCACCACCGTGAACGCACTGCCGAAGCTATCGGCGTCGGGGCGCGCGTGCAAAAACGCTGCGTGGACCGGGTCGATAGCATTCTCATGGGTCTGCAGCCAATTGCAATCGATCAGGATCGAGAAGGCCGCGACCTCGGTGTCGGGCTGGCCGGTGATGTCGAAGATCGGTAGCGCCGGCTGCTCGCCTGGCGGTCCCATATAAGCGAAGATCAAGCCGTCGATCTCATGCACGGGATAGGCACCTTGGAAAACGCTTTCTTTCAGGCGGCTCTGCGGCGGCTCGCCCGGGGTCTCGAGGCAGCTTCCGTCCACGTCCCAGGTCCAGCCGTGATAGCAGCAGCGTAAGCCGCGCTGCATCGGGATGCCGTATTCGAGCGAAGAACCGCGATGGGCGCAGTGGCGGTGCAACAGACCGAGCTGGCAGCCGTGATCGCGAAACAGCACCAGATCTTCACCGAGGATGCGAATCAAAAGCGGGGTCTCGCCAAGCTCGGTGCTCATGGCCACCGGATGCCAGAAACGACGCAGATACTCGCCACCTGAGGTGCCCGGTCCAACATGCGTTAGCTCAGGATCGTGCGCGAGCCCCTTTGGCTGAAAGTATCCGCCAAAGGGTCTGCGCCACGGCTGTTCCTCAACATTCATCGGCTGGCCCCTTTGCTGCGAATAGTCAGCATCGTATGGCGGGAAGCGGCGCAAATAAAGCGCAAGCGAGTTCGCCCAACCGCCGCGTACCCAAGAAAAAGGGCGCGCAAAGCTTGCGCGCCCTGGTTACTCGGGGTCCCGAGACTTACGTTTTCGGGATTGCCGCAGCGATTTTGCGCAACGCATCGACGAACTGCGTCGGCTTATACGCTTCGTCTTTTGCCGTCGCGTCATATGCGCCGTTTAACGCATCACTGATGGTTTTGTACTGGGCGTCGCTAATCACTTTCGCAGTGCGCATGGCGTTAACGATCGATCCCAATGCCATGGTCGCCTGCTCGGCTGTTGCATAGTCGGAGAACTCGCCCCTCATGCCCTCGCCGATAACGCCGTTGAGCAGCGCTTCCATGTCCTTTTTGGCAAAGTTATGACTGGCCAATTTACTAACCAGCTTGTTAACCGTGCTGAGCATCTCCTTTGCTGCCGCCGTGGTTTCTTCGGCACCTTGGGTTGACGCTGTATGCAGCTTGGTTGTCTGTGCCTTCAGCGCATTGCCTAGGGCTGCATCGACATGGCTCGCGATCACCCGCAGCATGATCATGTTTGAATCATTGATGCGTACGACACCCGGGCCGAGCGGTGAGCTATCGCGTTTCTGCCAGCGCAGATTGCTCATTGGATGATGGCAGGCGAAGCAGTCAAACAGTACCAATTCCGGGAATATGCCATCGCGGCCTATTTTCGGGTCGACCATCGCTTCGAGAAATTCGCGCAGATGGATGGCCTGCCCGATCGCCCAGGTTTGGACACCGCTCAGCACCCGCTTACGCTTGAGGTAGTCGGCGTCGACGCGAAAATGCGCGGGCTGAATGGCGGTGAACGTATCGAGCTCGAAGCTCATTCGCGGATGCTCCGCACCCATGATGCGGTGCGTGACAAACCTTTT
>Ga0115002_10003283_pt1 | contig 20313 bp, 18 predicted proteins | sample ArcticOcean_MG_C_8_FD_89576 | JGI IMG/M metagenome (GOLD analysis project Ga0115002, IMG submission 89576) | Marine microbial communities from western Arctic Ocean - ArcticOcean_MG_CB11_86 | ecosystem: Environmental > Aquatic > Marine > Oceanic | place: Arctic Ocean: Canada Basin | collected... | reverse complement strand
CACTCGGATACCGGCCGCCGACACCTGAGGCAATCATGCCCAAGCTTCAACTGGTCGTGAATCCGAGATAATAAGTGGTAACGCTATCGGGGGCAGGTCAATCGATTGATCCGTTGGCTTCAAAGTGTCGACAACACTAAAAAGCGACCAGATGCGATATACATATTTGGAGATATTTCGGTTACTGACGAGTGCCATCCAGATGGCCTAGCCTATCTAACGGGAATTCTGACACGTGATACACCGAACGGGGCAATGTTGCGTAGCATGTTCGAGGAAATAGAGTTCGGGTCCGTCTAATCACGTTCTCGGTTGCAGCTCCGCAAGATCAATCACATGCGCCAGCAATTCACGTCTAAGTGTTTTGCCGTTCTTCGTGCTCGCTCACAACTCGCAACCAGGACGGAGGGATCTCTTGGTCATTCCATGGCACCTCCGGGCACTCGTTTGTTGCTTCACTTTCTCCGATGCTTCGCCAAGTGACACCAAAGCGGTTGTAGCGCTCACATCCTGTCTTGCTGATGGTAGCCGCTGAGTCTGTTGACGCATACCAGCTGTCAGCTAGACCGCTCCGATACGTGTATAGGCCATCGTCAGAGAGTGTCGAATCTTCATCGGTATCTTCCATCTCGTGTCGCAGCCAGCCTCCAAAAAATGGCCGGAGATCGGTCATTTCCTGATCAAGTTGAGCCCAAAACCTCAGATCAGGACGAATCTTTGTATCGCGAGGCAATGCCGCTGCCCAACGTCCTTCTGTTTCCTCACCAGTACTTTCAACCGCGATTCTCAGTAAGACCAAAATTCCTTGAGCTAGCACCAATTGGAAGTCTCCGACTATTTTTACGACCCGCGATGTGCATTCGTCCAACGAGCGACGGCCATGAGCAATGTCACCACGGAGACGGGCGAGATCATCGTAGTCATGTCCTGATCTTAGATCTGGTGCAACTTGTATTGATATGTGGTCATACGCGGCGCCTGAGCGATTGCGACCTGGCGACTGGACAGGTTCGCATACAGCACACTCAGAATTGGTCCCTTCGAGATGAAGTTTGTCATCTAACTTCGGAAATACTGCCTCCCATCCGAACCACGCTGCAATGAACTCGTCAACAGGATCCTGGCTCGATATGGACTCACGGTACCAGCGCTGCGCTAATTCGATACGTTCCCGAATCTCCCGCGGGATTTCCATCATGCGACTGTTCAGCCGATCGAACCTTGGTGCAGTCAATCGAACCCTCGAAGTCGCCTCTATGCGATATATATATTCGCTCTGGCACACCAACCCATCGGCGATTCCTACCTCGGCAATTTTTTGCAACATCGGTACCTGAATTTCCGAAGAAGTGTGAAATCCTAGGGTTGTCGACAAAGAAGCTGCGCCAGCCAACAACATCTGTTCGGCCAGTTTTCGATTTTCAGCGTAAAGTTCGGCAACCAAGGTGATTCCGACTGGTCGCTGAGTTTCTAAATGGTCTAACTCGAACGCGAACTCCCAGTAACCTCGACTGAATTCAAACCTTTGGGGTTCGCTAATTGCATATCGCTGATTTGGAGGCCCCCAGACGCCCAGAGGCAATAGGACTTGTCCCACGTATTTCAACTGTTCGGTGTGTAGTTCACTCATTTCAAGTATCCGATCAATTCATTTCCGAGTCAGGTAATAATGAGCAATTAGAAGTTGAGTTCTCAAAATCAGATGTTATTGTCGAAATTGAAAGAGAACGCCCCGCTTTCCTAGTGAAAGCGGGGCGTTCTTGTGTTCTTGGTGGAGACGGGGGAGAGTCGAACTCCCCGTCCAGAGTCTCTCAGAATTCCGTGAAACCGATCTGAAAAACGGAATACTTGATCTAATCCATCGGAGATTCAGACGCGTTCGGACAATGATCTGTTCAGAACGAATCTGAATCGGTCTATTGTGTACATGTGTTCAGGATGACGAGCTGGTGCCTCGGAGTGACAGCTGAGTACGATATTTCTCGTTACTATGCGTCAGCCATGACCACATCTGATAAAAAATACCCGAACTCAACCCCGCTCAAAGTTGTTACTGAAAGCAACCTCGAACTAGTCACTCGTGACGGCGTGACGCTTCGTGCCGACGTCTATCACCCTGCCGACAACGGCACCTACCCGACACTCGTGTGCCGCACGCCCTACCAGAAGCTGACACCTCGGTACATCGAGACCGCAACCGATCTCGCTGCACGCGGATACACCGTTGTGATGCAGGATTTCCGGGGTCGCTACGCCTCCAACGGCGATTACGAGTGGATGTGGCGCGAGCGCGCCGAAACGCACGACACCCCCGATGGCTACGACACGATCGAATGGGCAGCAAAGCTTGAATGGAGTGACGGCCGAGTCGGAACATGGGGTCACTCGAACGCAAGCTGGGCGATCTGGATGATGCTCGACTCACAGCCACCGAGTCTGGCTTCAACCCTCGCCAGCGGAATTTCGCAAAACATCCTCGATATCAACTTCGGTATTTTCGAGACGGGTCGCCGACTCGAATGGACCTACATGATGGGCGCCGACATGCGGCGTCGAGCCGAACTCACCGATGGCGCAACGACGCCTGACGAAGCGGGCAAGCGCTGGGACGGGGTCGAGCGTGGCAAGTACATCTGGTGGCTTCCTCTTGCCGAAATACCCGGGCAGGTTTTCTCGGAACTCGACGATCAGTTGCAGGCGTATCACCGAAATCAAAACGGCGAATTCCAGCATTTTGGCGATATTCACTCGAAGGTCAAGACGCCGGTCTTCCAGATCACCAGCTGGTGGGACCGACTGATCGGGACGATCGATAATTTTCACGGGCTCACCACGAGCGGTCCAGAAGAACTACGCGACAAGCACAGGCTCATAATCGGCCCATGGGGTCACGATGCAACCCAGTTCGTCGGCAAAATCGGTCCGGTTGATTACGGTCCCGATGCTGCAACAACCTACGCCGATCTGATCGCACGTTGGTATGACTACGATCTCAAGGGGATCGACAACGGCATGGCCGAAGAGGCACCGGTGCAGATGTGGATTCTCGGCGAAGATAAGTGGCGTGGCGAGAACGAATGGCCGCTCGCTCGCACCAAGTACACGAATTTTTATCTTCATTCTTCAGGGAGTGCGAACACCGTTGGGGGCGACGGCTCGCTTTCGACCGACGAACCATCGGCGCCAGAGAGTCAGACGGAAAGCGATTCCGACGAGTACGACTACGATCCGCGCGATCCGGTGATGAGTCTGATGAGTAGCAACTCACAGGCTGCACCGGTCGACCAGTCACCTCACGATCATCGTCAGGACATTCTCGTATACGACTTCCCTGTGTTCGATACGGAACTCGAAGTAATTGGTCCGGTCGAGCTGAAGTTATGGGCGAAAACGGACGGGCCCGACACCGACTTCACCGCAAAGCTAGCGGTCGTTTACGAAGATGGTCTCGCTGTGAACCTGACCTACGGAATAATGCGGACTCAATACCGAAACGGCTACGAGAACCCAACCCTGCTTGAGCCCGGTGAAGTGGCGGAATACACGATCAAGCTGAACCCGATCGGCTGCATGTTCAAGCCGGGCCAAAAATTACGTTTGTACGTTTCAAGCTCCGACTTCCCGAACTTCGATCGCAACCACAACACCGGCAAAGACTACTGGTCCGACGCCGAGCTGCGAACTGCCCACCAGACCATCTTCCACTCTCCCCAGCACCCATCGCACCTCGTGCTGCCCGTTATCCCGAGGTGAATATTAACGTAGGAAGTGATCCCGCCTAACTCATATTCGACTTCCCGAGCGGAGTCCTCAGAGTCGAGGGATCTGGTGGGGTGTCGCGCCACTCCCTCTCCATGGGGAGAGGGCTGGGGTGAGGGAGATATCTCCCTAGCTGAACATTCGTGCCTCTTACAAATTCCACCCTCAACCTAACCTTCTCCCCCGGGAGAAGGGACAAATTTGGAACCTATCCCACCAATCCACCGAAGATCCCTCCACTTCGCTTTGCCCTTCGACACACTCGGGATGTACTTCGGTCGGGAAGTCGAGTGCCGCAGCCCGTTTCCTGTGATTGAATAGATCGTGAAATGAACGACCAACAGCAAAACTACTACCAGATGGTCAAATCATCGGGACGAGCGTTCGGGTTTCTCGGACTGCTCCTCGGTGTGACCGCAGGCGCGCTGACCGGCGTCGCACTAAAGGGCATCATCGGTGACCCCGTCGTTTCCGGTTCCGGTGCATTGATTTTTTACGCAGCTTTCGGCGTGAGCACTTTGATCACGCTGTACGTCATGTTCAACTACGTGACGATGGACCTGAAGATTACGAACGGTGTATTCGAAATCAGGATTGGTATGAAATCCGGCTCGGTAAAAATTGCCGATATCTCGGCAGTCCGTGTCGCTGAGCCAAAATCAAGAATGACCCGAGTCGCAAGTCAGGCAAAGGGCGCCCGCAAGATCACGAAGATGTGGAGCGTGCTGGGCGTGGGATCTGGCATCGAGATCGATGTAGCGCAGTCGGGTGGTGGCCAAAGCGACCAAACCGAGACGTGGTTTATTTCGTCAAACGATCCCGAGGCGCTCAGCGAGAAGCTCGCAGCAGTAATTCCCGCGGCTGGCGTCGATTCGGAAACTTCCGAGCCAGCAAGTTAGTCCGTGAAATCAGCGCTACAGGTAACGCGTCGTAGCCTCGTCTAGCGCAGCAACCTCGTCGTCGCTGAGTGCCCATCCCATCGCCGCTGCGTTGTCGATCGCCTGCGCTGCCGACTTCACTCCGGGAATTGGAAATGTGCCTTTGGCAATCAACCAGTTCAGCGCGACCTGCGAGTGGGACGCGTCGTGAGCGCTCCCGATATCGCCCATCATCGATAACAATGGCGTAATCGGACCCACCCGCTTGCTCATCCACCGAAGCCTGCGCAACAACATTGGCGGCGACCCGGGCCTGTACTTGCCAGTGAGCAATCCCTCAAACAGCGGACCAAACGAAATCACCGAAACGTCTAACTCACGGCACGCATCCAGCACACCGCTCGACTCTGGACGCCGATTCAGCAGGCTATATCCAATCTGGTTCGAAGCCAAAACTAGGCCTCGCCTATCGAGAATCTCGTGCGCTCGCTTTGTCTGCTCGGCCGAATAGTTCGACACGCCAATCGCGTTGATAAGACCGTCCTGAGCAGCATCGGCCAGTGCATCGACCCAGTACGAAAAGCTACGAGGTCGGTACGGGAAGTGGGTTTGATAAAGATCGACCGAATCGGCGTTTAGTCGACGCAAGCTGGCTCGTAGAGCACGACGAAACGACGACTTGTGGACACGCCACGGATACGGAAAAAACTTCGTGGCGACCAGCGGCTTTGGCGACTCTGATCCACCACCAGAGTCACCACCATTCACAAATCGCCCAAACAATTCCTCCGATCGCCCACGACCGTAAAGTTCAGCCGTATCGAACCAGTTAATCCCGGAATCGATACACGCCGTAAAAGCCTCGGCAAGGTCACCGTCCGTGTACGCCCGCCCGTATCCCCAGTAGAATCGCCCGCCCCATTGCCAGGTACCAGCACCGACCGGACTGACCTCGATGCCACTTCGGCCCAGTTCGACCCGCGCGTGGGTTCGATTTTCGGAAAGGTCGATATGGTTTGCGGCTGTGCTCACGGTGACAAGGTTACGTTTCGTTACCGCAATGAGGATTGAATACGGCTGGATAGTCGCTTAGTCTTCCGCCAGAACGTCGAATATCCGCCGGAGTAGCCTGTTGCCAGAAGATTCACCAAATTCAAGCCGACCCAACATCGTTTTCCTGTTCCCTGACCAGTTCCGCTGGGACTTTGTCGGTGCCAACGGAGCCGACTGGCTCAAAACTCCAAACATCGACTCGATAGCCGAAAACGGTGTGCGCTACACAAACTCGTTCTCGGCTTCACCCATATGCGTTCCGGCGAGAACGGCTCTGCTGACAGGCATGAACGCAGTTCGAAACGGCGTGACCGGAAATCTCCACAATCTGCGCGCCGACTGGCGAGATGCCGGCCTCCGTACTTGGCCGGAAATACTCGGTGAGAACGGCTACTACACCGCCGGAATCGGCAAGATGCACTTCTACCCGTGGGACGAACGACGAGGGTTCCAGTACCGGGTTATTTGCGAAGACAAACGCTGGTTAGAAGTTCGTGACGACTACTACCACTACCTACGGCGGCAGGGCCTGAAGAAGCTGCACGGCAACGAGATGCCCGGCTACCACGAGAACAAGGGAGCCGTAATTCAAGACATCCCGTGGGAGCACTCGTGGGATCGCTACGTCGGTTCCGAAGCGGTGAAATTTATTGACGATTATGGCGCCGATCAGCCGTTCGCAATGATGGTCGGCTTCCCCGGACCACACTGCCCGTACGACCCCGACGAACGCTTTTTGGAAGGCATCGACGAGTCGAAAATTCCCGCGTCAGCCCCAGAAGTTCCGGGTCACACGCCAAAGCTCCGGCAGGGCAACGTCGACGGCAACAAGCGACCGTGGAACGGCGTCGATTACACCGAATTCCCGGATGACACGAAGCACACGGTGCGCAAGCACTACTCGGGACTCGTCCAGCAGATCGACTTCGAGGTCGGTGCCATTCTCGACGCACTTCGCGAGAAAGGCCTGCTCGACAACACCTACGTCATTCTCGCTTCCGACCACGGCGACTATCTCGGCGATCACAATCTGATTGGCAAGGCGTCGTTCTACGAGTCGGCAATCCGAGTACCGATGATTGCGCAAGGATCCGGCATCGAAGCGGGTCAGGTGCAAGAGGGCATGGTCGAGCTACGTGACGTTACGGCGACGATGCTCGCATGGGCGGGAATCGATCAGCCCGGCTGGTACGACGCACAGCCGCTCCCCGGAAACGGCATGCCCGGCGAATCGGGGCGAGACAACATTTTTGGACTGCTCGCAGACGGCTGGATGAACTTCGATGGACGATACAAGCTGCACAAATACAGCACGGGCGAAATGCTTCTGTTCGACATGCTGAACGACCCGCATGAGCAGGTAAATCTCTACGAAAACCCCGAGTTCGCCGACATTGTCCGCAGGCTCGAATCGGAGCTAACGATTGAACTCATGGAGTCGGTCGACAGCTCTATGGATGATCGCCTCGCACAAAACGGCGACATGTCGCAGGACCCAACTTTCGGCTACGAAAGCTGGACTCGCCCCTGGCCGAACGCACCTCGCACTGTCGCACCAACCTACGAAAAACCGAAAGCTTAGGAGTAGTAAGCAACTTCCTATCCCTTCTCCTTGGGGAGAAGGTTAGGTTGAGGGAGAGATTTCAGAGAGTCACCGACGTTCGACCGTGAGCAGGATGTGCAGCTAGTCTGATTCCTCCCTCACACTTCGTCGGGCTCAGCACATGCCCCAGCCCTCTCCCCATGGAGAGGGAGTTCAGCGGCGAATTCCAAGTAGGAGCCACAAATGCCCGAGTCCGCACCGCCCGAATCCAGCAAAAAGCCAAACATCATCTTGATGATGGTCGACGATCTGGGCTACTCCGATCTTGGTTGCTACGGCGGTGAGATCAGCACGCCAAACATCGACTCGCTCGGCTACAACGGCCTGCGTTTCACACAGATGTACAACGGCGCAAGATGCTGCCCGTCACGCGCCGCACTTCTCACCGGACTTCATCCCCACCAGGCTGGCATTGGCCAGATGACCGCCGATCTGGGCGTGCCTGCCTATCAAGGCTATCTGCGAGAAGGCTGCGTCACGATCGCCGAAGTCATGAAGACCGCCGGGTACCGCACGATGCTCTCCGGCAAGTGGCACGTATCCGGAAGTTGGGACAATCGAGACCGCGACAACTGGATTCTCGGCGACAAGAAGCACCCGCTACCCAAGCAGCGCGGATTCGACCGGTCGTTCGGTCTCCTCAACGCCGCCGACTCGTTCTGGAACCCGAAGTCGTTGATCCTTGAAGACGTGCTGATCGATGTCGAGACCACCGATTTCCACATGACCGACGCCATTGGCGATCACGCTGTGAACCAGATCGAAGAGTCGGTCGAAATGGGCATGCCGTTCTTCCAGTACGTCGCCTTCACCGCTCCCCACTGGCCACTTCATGCGTGGGAAGACGACATCGTGAAGTACGAAGGCAAATACATGGCCGGATACGATGCCGTGAGGACCGCTCGCCACGAGCAGCAAAAGGGCCTCGGCGTGGTTGATGACAAATGGGAGATATCTCCTCGTGACTCCGATTCTCCTGATTGGGACGACGTCCAGAACAAAGAGTACGAAGACATCCGAATGGCGACCTACTGCGCCATGATCGAACAGGTCGATCGCACCGTCGGACGAATCGTCGATGCGCTAAAAGCACAGGGCGAGTACGACAACACGGTCATCATGTTCCTCTCCGACAACGGCGGTTGCGCCGAGTTGTTTCAGGAAGATTCTGACTGGCCGGATCCTTCGCAGTGGGAGTCTTCAACGACGCTCGACGGAGAACCGGTGCGTGTCGGCGATATTCCAGAGTTGCGACCCGGTCCCGACACCACATTTCAGGCTGTCGAACTTCCGTGGGCTAACGTTTCCGATGCACCGTTCCGGCTCTTCAAACGCTGGGTACACGAAGGCGGAATTTCGACTCCGTTTATCGTCCACTGGCCCGACGGAATCGAGAAGTCGAACATTCTGAACAATCCGATGCACATCATCGACATCTCAGCGACCTGCTACGACATCGCAGGCGCTCAGTATCCGAAAGAACATCACGACGCCGAAATAACACCCCTCGAAGGCGAGAGTTTCTTGCCGGCGCTACAGGGTCGGAAGCTGGATCGGGAGAGTCCGATAACGATCGAACACGAAGGAAACCGCGGCATTCGCATCGGCGACTGGAAGCTCGTCGCCGAGTGGGACAAGCCATGGGAGCTCTACAACATCACGGACGACCGTACCGAGCAGAGCGACTTAATCGACGGCGAAAAAGACCGCGCAAAATCGTTTGTGAAACAGTATTACGAATGGGCCGAACGTGCCGAGGTACTACCGTGGCCGGTCGACCCTCGTGTGCTGGCAAAACGCCTCAAAGGCGACCACGCCCACATCTCACAACACCGAGCACCCTCCGGTGGCGCAATGAAGTAGGTGCCGACGGCACCGCTACTTTAGTGGGGTGCGATGCCGCCTGTCCCTTCTCCCGGGGGAGAAGGCTAGGTTGAGGGTGGAATCTTAGATAGATACGACACTGCAGTCGCTAAGAATTTTTCCGGTCAACGATTCCTCCCGCACCCCAACCCTCTCCCCATGGAGAGGGAGCCGCTCACCACGCACCAGATCCCTCGGATGCACTCGGGAAATCGGTTTGTTCCGGCGTGTCGGGTATGGCTTCACTCCCATTTCTCGACCGAAGCGAAGCGCAGTGGAGAGATCTTCGTTGGTGTGGAGGCCGGGGTGCCGCTTTCATCCCTTCTCCCGGGGGAGAAGGCTAGGTTGAGGGTGGAATCGGCAAGCAGGTACGAATGTTCAGTTGAGGAGATTCCTCCCTCACACTTCGTCGGGCTCAGCACATGCCCCAGCCCTCTCCCCATGGAGAGGGAGCAGCGCGACCCGCCACCAGATCCCTCGGATGCACTCGGGAAATCGAATGCCACGGCTAGTCGATATCCGTTAAGTCGATATCAGAAACAAGCTCGCCAACTTCCGTCGTACGACGTCGTATCGCAACCCGCAGAGGCCCTTCTCTTCGTGCTGTGATTACAACCACAACCGCCACAACGAGAACCAACACAGCCGACGTAACGCAGTACTGGCACACGGCTTTGATAACGAGTAATTCGACCGTTGTGAGGTAGATCGATGCCAGAACACCAACACCGGAAACCGCGACTACGACGAGCCGACCGCGCAAATCATTCACCGGCGATTGGTAGGCGTGGAGCGAACTGAGCATGATCGCAGCGTAGGTCGCCATCCCGAACGCAGAAACGGGAATCCCGAGGATCTTCGACCATTTGCTGGCGAGAACGGTGTTGCACCCGCTCATGCTACAGGCAACTTCGGTGTGCGAAAGAGCGTTTGCCGTGAGATAGGTTGTTACAGCTAACCCGGCAAGCCCGAGTGCAGCTACCAGCAGCCACAGCCGTGATGCCTGACCCGAGCCGTTAGCTCCCGAGTCGATCATCTTCGCCACTTAGCCACCTACTTTGGCGAGTGCCTCTTCGATCCTCAGGCGGTAGAAGCTGTAGTCTTTCAGACCACCAAGATTCACGCCATCGAGGAACAGCGTCGGGGTCGAATTCACTCCGTTGGCAAGCGCTGCGTCTCGATCTGCCTGCACCTTGGCGAGGTACTTATTGGAACTCATGCATCCGTCGAACTGAACTAGGTTGAGTCCGGTCATTTCGGCAAAAAAGCGAAGATTGGCATCAGAATATGCGCCCTGATTCTCACCGCCCCAGTTGATGAACACAATTTCCTGGAACGACTGGAATCGATCTTGCTCGGCTGCGCACTCCGAGGCTTCAGCAGCTCGCCACGATTCGTCGCCTATGAACGGGAAGTGCCTGAATAATATCTTGACGCGTCCGGATTCGACGTAATCAAGAATGATCTCTTGCCCTGGCCCGAGGGCAAAATTAGCGCAAACCGGTCACTGAAAATCCCCGAATTCGACGAGGGTAACGGGAGCGTTGGGATCGCCGATGATCGAGCCACCCGAAACGAGTGCAGATTCATCAGATGTGCCGGTTTCGTCCCCGCCATTGGTTGTGAACCCTGCGACCATAACGAACACCACAACGAATACCACGGCGATCACTACGATTATTGCTCCGCCCCAGAGCAGCCAGTTTTTGTGGCCAGTGCTCTCAGTTTTCTTTGGCTGGTTTCGGCGGCGTTCTTGTCTTGAGGTCAATGGCGAACTTCGTGCATCGTGTTTTGGGCGGGGTAGCGTTGCAGTGCTACTGAAAACGGTATCAGCCTAGGTTTTTCGACCCGTGAATATCACGTGACGAATTCCGCCTTTTCCCTTGTGCGCCTGAATGCGATGCTGGTCGGGTCGAAATCCGTTGCGCCGCATTCGTGCCTGGAATCTTGGTTCTTCATCTGCTGACCAGATCGCCACCTGTCCGCCATTCTTCAACGCCCGCCTGATGGCCTGCAGTCCGTGGTCGGTGTAAAGCCACGCATTGCGTTCGTCGACCATTGGCGACGGCCCATTGTCGACGTCGAGCAGGATGGCGTCGTACTCGTTGTGGGCGTTGCGTATTACTTTCGATACATCGTCTTGAGCAAGCTCGGTTCGCTTGTCGTTCAGCGGGTGATCGGCAAATGGACCCAGCGGGCCTCGGTTCCATTCGATAATTTCAGGAACGAGTTCGACCTGTACGACTTTGCCGTCTTTCGGGAGAAGGTCGAGGGTCGATCTCAACGTGTAGCCGAGACCAAGCCCGCCGATCATCACTTTCGCTTTGGGCTTGAGTTTCCTGCAGACGAGTCGTGCCAGCTCGACTTCTGAGAAATGCATGCGGGTCGACATCAGCGGCAGATCGTCGGCCCTGATGATGTACTCGCCGTCATGCTCGACGAGTTCGAGTCGTGTGCCGTCAGGCGACAACGCCTCGCCAACTGTAATCCAAGGTTTCATGCTTACAAGTGTAGGGGAGAAAAAGAGTCCTATTCTCGACCGGAGCAAAGCGAATCGGAGAGATCTTCGGTGGCTGGGTGGGGGACGGGCTCCGCTTTAGTCCCTTCTCCCGGGGGGAGAAGGTTAGGTTGAGGGTGGAATTAGTGAGCGTCACGAATGTTCAGCTAAGGAAATATCTCCCTCACCCCAGCCCTCTCCCCATGGAGAGGGAGTAGTAACCCGCGGCACACCCTACTCAGCCGGGTAAACAGGCTCTTCGAACGGGTAGAGCGGGATTCGTCGGCGATTGAATTCGAACGAGTCGAGATCAGCCGACGTCACACCGGGTGAGTTCACGATGATGATCTCGGCGGCGATCGGCAGATAAGCCGGAAGCGGAGAGTTCACGCCTTTTGCGACGATGATCTTGTAATCCTCGAGCTTGATACCCATCGAGTACATCTGCTCACGAGCCGTGTTTCCGTTTCGCTTTGTAGTGAGCACGATCGTTATGCCGTCGACGGTGTTGAAGCGCACTCGTTGGCCATCATCGTAAAAGCGGAACCCGCCGTGGGTAGGACGAGTCTCCTCGTACGGCCCATCGTCGAGCAGCTCGACAGTTCCCACAACGTGAATCGGTTCACCGTGCATATCGTCGGTATGGCCGCCGACGTCGAGCGCTAGCTCTGCGCCAATTCCGGCAGCAACGCACGCTTTAACAGCCTCGGGGTCATAGAGAGATTGAAGGTATCCATCGACTCCCATCTCCATGGCGACCTTGAGAATGTGGGTCGAGTCGGCTGAAGACCCACCACCGATGTTGTCGCCAACATCCATGAGCACGATCGGTCCCAGATGCGAGTGATCCGATGGCGCTGCTTCTTCAAGTGCCGACCCATCGTCGGGAACGAAGTTCTCCTCGCCGTCCGGCTTCGGACCCACGTATCGCTCTTGCGCCTGAGTTAGGGCTTCTTCGATGCTGGCAACTGGTCGGTTAAGATCGACTCGCCGGGTCCATGCACTTGCCGCCATCTCTTTGGAGGTCTTCTCGGCAAGCTCGGCGTCGCCATCGGTGATCGTGATCCATGACATGCCCATCTCTTCAACGTCTGAGTACGGGTATCCCTCTGAAATCGACGTATCTAGAACGCCCGGTCTCTCGTTCGCCTCGACGCACTCGTCGACAAGGCCTTTCATCGGCTCCTGCCCCGTGAACTGCTTGACGATGTTTACGAGCATCGGCGGCATTTCGATGAACTGCACGGGGTTGATTTCGCCTTTTGCCGTTCGGTAAATGAGCTCGGCAGTCTTGCGCCCTCGAATCTTGGTATCGAGGTGAGGGCAGGTACGCCATACGATGCAAACATCGGTGTTCGCAACGGTCGCCTTCGAGATATTCGCGTGCATATCGAGAGTCGCACCAACCGGAACGTCGGGTCCGACTATCTCTCTAACACCCCGGGTGAACTCGCCGTCCATGTCTGGGAATTCCTCGGAAACGGCAGCGCCGTGCAGGGCGAGCAGAACGCCGTCCCACGGTCCCTGATTGCGGAGCATTTCGTACTGCTCGGCCGTGATGCGATCGTACGCATCTTTGGTAATCGTGCCGATCGGACCCGTCTGCGAGTACATGAGCGGCACGGCTTCGAATCCGAGCTCCTCGGCACCCTGCAGATAGCCTGAGATCGTGTAATCGGACTCGGAGTACTCGTCGACCATGTCTTGCCCACGGAGCATGTGGTCGTTTTCAAACTGTTCGTAGGATGCAGGTACCTTAGAAAACGTGTTGGTCTCGTGCGAAATGCCGAGAATGGCGAATCTCATCATGTGCTCCGTGCTAAAAAATTAACCAGCCACTGGCTGTTGACTAATTGTCGTCGATAGGTCGAGATAATACCTCGACCCACGTGGGTTTGAACCCGACGGCGAGGGCAGTTCTCATTGAAGGTATGTTCGACGCCGAAGTTCCGTAGTACGGAAGCTTGCCTTCTTCGAGCACTGCCTCTGCAACGGCTGAAGTTAAGGCTGGTGCTATCCCTCGACCCTGATGCTCGGGCACAACGTCGATACCGAGTTGCCACATGTACGGCGAATCGGAAGAAGCCCCGCACACACCGACTATCTCGCCCTCACGCTCTGCAATCGCAGCAATCATCGTAGGTCGCGCCGTTTGCGTGGAGTCCTTGTAGATAGCGTTGTGCCACTTTGCCCGTTGTCCGATAGCGTTTGCGCCTTCTTGCCCAACGACCCGCACGCTATAACCGGAAGGGGCTTCGACGTGCGTGAGCGTGCTGTGCGAAACAGCGAAACGCGGGAAGGGTCCGTAAAGAATCAGCCCTTCGGGTCGTACGAGCTCGGCCATCTTGCCCATGCGATCGGGCATGAACAGTTCATCGCTGGTGGTTTTTGGCTCAGGTGCGAACACCTCTTCGGCCCATGCAAGATGAGGTTCGTCGACGCATACGATTCCACCGATTCCGAGCGAGGCGATGCCGATCTTGCCGGGATGAGGATCAAAGAGCCGATGTGCAGGATTCTCGTGAGCGTCTGGCTTCCGTACAGAAATATGCACCTGACCGTCGGTGAGATCAGATTCGGCGCACGACAACTCGGCGCAGAGCATTGCTATTACGGTTTCACGAATATCTTGTAGGGTCTCGATCATGAGTTCAGTCAGCCCTTCTTACTCAGCTATCGGGACAGATAATAATAACCGTATGATCAAGTCGCCACATTCGAACTGACACAGCCAGGGGCGCTCTCAGGGTCTTTTCCTCCTTGTTCCTTCTCTTTTGAGGGAGAAGGTCAGATCGAGGGGGCACGCCGACGCTAACCAGTATTCGACGACAGCACCCTGCACCCATCCTCATTCCCCCTCACCTAAATCCTCTCTCTCATGGAGATGACCGCAAGCACCCGCCTGCACAGGCGTAACATGTCGCCGACCAGCAGTATTTAACCACGAGGAACAGAAATTGCGCACCAGTTATCCCATCATCAGGCACGAGGAAATTTCAGCCGAGTCCGGGATGGTCGTTGCTCAGCACGTAGATGCTGCAACGATCGGTGTCGAGGTTCTTCAGCGTGGCGGTAACGCTGTCGATGCAGCGATCACCACCGCGTTCGCCACAGGCGTTCTGCTACCCCTCTGGAACGGCGTTGGCGGTGGCGGGGTGATGACGGTCCACCTCGATGGCGGCGACGGTGGAACGGTCGACTTCGGAATGCAGGCATCGGGATCTGCCCACGCCGACATGTATGCACTTGAGGACAACCAGGATGTTCAGGGCCACTCCCGCAGGTTCTCGTGGTCGAAGGTGAAAAATAACGCCAATGTCGAGGGCTACACGTCGATCGCGATTCCGGGAACTATGGCCGGACTTTCGACCGCACTCGAAAAATGGGGCACGATCGATCTCGATCAGGCAGTCGCACCCGCGGTAAAGCTGGCGAGAGAAGGATTCTCGCTTTCCCGAACGGTGGCGCTGGCTCTCGCTGAAAAGCACGAACTGCTGTCCCGATTTCCAGTTACTTCGAAGTTTTACCAAGACAACGGTTCACCATTGGTGGCAGGCGCTCACTTCGTTCAATCGGAACACGCGGACACGCTGGAACGTCTTGGCCGCAACGGCATGTCAGAAATGTACGGTGGCGAGACCGGGGCGAGAATCGCAGAGGATGTTGAGAAAAACGGCGGGTATCTGAGACTGTCCGATCTCGAACAGTACCGTCCAATCGTTCACGATCAGCCGCTGACAGGTAGTTATCGGGGGCTGAGCGTTTCAGCTGTAACGGGTCCTTGCGCCGGTCCGACAGTGATGGAAATCCTGAATATTCTCGATCAATTCGATTTGGCGTCGATGGGACACGGCACTGCCGACTTCCTGCACACGCTAATCGAAGCGGTGAAACTGGCCGCGGTCGATAGGTTTAGCTTTATGGGCGATCCGGTTGTGAACGGTTTTCCGATCGATGTACTCGCTGATCCTGAATACGCAAAGACTCGCTCTGCCGAGATCGATTTCGCTCAAGCTCAGGAATTTTCAGCCGGCGATCCGTGGTCATTTACGAACGTAGCCCGGCCGGCTGGATTCCCTGATCAGGCAGGATCGGCTCCCGATGACGGCACGACGTCGCTCACGACTGCCGACAAAGACGGCAACATGGTCGTCCTGACTCAGACGAATCTCGGCTTTAGCGGAGTCGTAAATCCCGGCGTCGGGGTGATGATGAATAACGCTATGGGCTGGTCGGCTCCGATGCCGGGAACTGTGAACTCAATTGCTCCGTTCGCCCGAGCTTTGAACAACATGACGCCCACTATTCTTCACGAAAACGGACGAGCCGTAATGGCAGTCGGAGGGTCTGGAGGGCGACGAATATGGCCGGCCGTCGTACAGGCGATAGTCAATCGAGTCGACTTCGGAATGGGACTTCAAGAGGCCGTTGAACAACCGCGGCTTCACGTCGAATCCGACGACCCAGTGATCGATCCACGGTTCGGAGAAGACGTTCTTGCTGAACTAAAACGACGTGGTCACGACTACTCACTACCGCCTGTCGAGTACACACTATTCCCGTTCTCAGAACCCAACGGAATCATCAGAGATGACGGCGTCTGGAAAAGCGGCCTAACCCCCCAAACCAAACCGACCTACGCCGCGGGTTACTAGTTCGATCATAGTTACCCTGTTCACGATAATTACTTCCGACATCCCGACCGCAGCAAAGCGGAGTGGAGGGATCCTCGGTGGACGCGGGGAAGATGGGTGATGCCCTGGATCGCTGTAACGCGACCCGAGCCCCAGATCCCTCGGCTCCGCAGACGAAGTTTGTCCCGATGAAAATCGGGGCGCGGGAAGGCGAGTTCTGGATTACGCTGAGAGGTAGAAACCAACGACTACTGGAGAACACATTTGACCAACGGAAAACTCGAAGGCAAAGTAGCCCTAATCACCGGCGCTGGGTCGGGGATCGGCGCAACAACGGCTCAGTTGATGGTGGCAGAAGGTGCATCAGTTGCGATCACAGGAGTGCCAGAGGACGGAGTCATAGCAGTCGCTGCTGAAATTACAGCTTCCGGCGGAAAAGCCGTAGCAATTCCAACCGATGTCACCGACCCGAAGCAGGTCGAATCAGCGGTGGCGCAAACAGTTGAGGCGTTCGGTCGACTCGACATCGTCGTTCCAAGCGCGGGTGTCCAGATGCACAATGAAGATCGAAATCTTCACGAGCTTCCCGAAGAGGTCTGGGATCGCACACACGATGTGAACTACAAGGGAGTGTATTTCACCTGCAAATACGGTCTCGCTCAGATGGTCAAGCAGGGCGAAGGCGGCGTTGTGATTATCGTTGCCTCTACGACTGCACTTACAGGAACCACGCCCAACGTTGCGTACTCAACTGGGAAGGCCGGGCTCGTGAACCTGGCTCGCCATATAGCAGTTCACTACGGCGATCAGGGCATTCGTGCCAACAGCATCTGCCCCGGCGCGCTCGAGCGAACTCCCGACTTCGATGTACATCCGGACCCTGTCGGACGGAAGGCAACGGCAGAAGATCGTGTCCCGCTGAACAGGCTCGGGACGCCGGAAGATATCGCACCGTTCATCACGTTCCTTGCGAGCGACGACGCCTCATACGCAACTGGTGCCAACTTCGTGATCGACGGCGGGTTGACGGTTATTTAGGCCAGCCGCGGTCGAATCAGTTCGAGATTTCAACCCCGCCCATCAACACTCGGCCGCCAACCGTCAGTGTCGATACCGTCCGACCTTCCTCACTTGAATCAGAGCGATTGTCTGAGATTTCGCCCATTGTCACGTCGGCGTCGATGTCGATTTTCCAATTGTTCGGCACTCGTATCTTGTAGCCACCGAGCACGATATCCAGCTCTAAAACCGCGCCAGCTTCCGGCAGAACCGCCTCAGTTAGATCGAGTGATCCACCGGCTAGCTTTATATGAGCAACGGAACCGGTGTACTCACCGTCGACCTTGCGGGAACTGTCAGAGAAGAACTCGTTGGTGTCGTGCCCCGAGTGTGATCGGCGACGCTTGTTCCAGCGTCCACCGCCACCGCCTTCAAAGTTCATGCGGAATTTCTTCTTGCGATTCTTGCCGTGACGGGGTCCGAAAATTATCGAAAGCCCAACGGCGATCGCGAGTACCGGCCAGAAGTCGACGAAGCTCTTATCGTCGATCAGGTTCTGAGCCAGCAGGATCCCTCCGAGCGACATCATCAACATGCTGCCCAGATGTGGGAACAGGCTCCTACCGAACCAGCCGAAAAAGCCCATCACTATCAGCAATACCGGCCAGTAGTCGCCCGGAATAGCACTCCCTGACACGTCCAACTTGTCGAACAGCAGAGCTGCTCCGACGAGGATGATCACGAGTCCAAAAACAAACTTACTAATGCGCATTTCAATTCTCCTATTCAACGAACACTTTTACGGCGTGATCGTCGACTGTTGCGTCGATGCTGAGCTCCTGCAGCGCCTCGATAAGGTCATCGAGAGCGTTGGCGTCGAGCTTTGAAAGATCAGATTTAAAGCCTTTATCGAAAAGGCTGTCCTGCACCATGTGTCCGGCATCATTCGGTATCAACGATGCGAGGCTCACCCCGGCTCGGATGATTTTCAGCGGGACACGGACGTTTACGTGGTGCTGGGGGTGTCGGCTACTGGAATCGCCAGTAGGTTCGACCATTATTCGAATAAATTTTGGGTCCCGGGTTTTCGCTCCCACCACCGTCGCTGATGGGGCAGCCGAGGGACCGTTAGGGGCACCTGAAGTTAGCTGCAGAAGGCGTTCGGCTTCGTCGGCCGATATCTTCCCTGCTGCGAGCATTTCCAGTATTTGCTTTCGTTCAGACACCATTACGAGTTCACTTCCTCAGCCAGTTTTCTACGTTTACCAATCTCGGTATTCAGGGCACATAAATTTCGAACGTTGAGTTCTCTTTGTGTATATCGATGCGGAGTCCGCGTACTGAGCAGATCATCTGGTACCCCGCTAGAAGCACTCGAATTGCGACCCAGAACCGTGCTGCCCGACCCGCAAGCAGCATGCCGATGAACACAAATGGGAGAACCAGCAGCAGGAGCACCAGAACTATCGGCCACAGCAGGAACAACGGAAGCCATATTCCGAACCACTGGACTTTGATCCACATGACCATCGGAGGAATCACGACATTCTCCTGATTGCCTCTTCGGCTGATATTTCACCTGATTCGATCTGGTCGAGGATCGCTGAACTATTCGACTGGGGAGGTGCCGATTCCGTGAGCGGAAGCCTGTCGGCAATACGCTTCAGGCGGTTTTTGACCGTCGGGTAACTAATGCCGAAGATGCGTTCCATCTCCTTGATCGACCCGCTGGCCTGTATGAAAGCCATTACGAAAATCTGGTCCTCGGCAGTGATCTGCGCAAGTGGCGGCAGTTCGAACTCACTTTCGATAGATATTTCTGTTCCGACGAGCTTGATTCTCTCAACGAGAATCGGCTCACCCTGCGTCAGTTTCGTTAGTTCTTGCCAGTCGCTTGCCACTGATTACTCCTCTGTTTCGTTAAGTATGTTGCCATTGATACTTAATAAAATCAAGTTAAAGATTGATTATATTAATGTTTACGTTGGCATTCAGTTGCGCCAGTAACTCAACAAAGGGACTGATGGAAGAACTCAGACTGCGCTTTTCGACATGCTGCCTGTAGAGTGTTGCCGCTACCGACCGTCATCATTCGCCATCGTCAAACAAAAGGATTCGCCCCTCATGCTCGAGCGCTTCAAGGTTCCAGAAAAAGACCGTATTTACGTTTCGCAGGAGCGGATGCGAGCCGTGACTGAGGCGATGTTCAGGCACAACGGTGTATCGGCAAAAGACGCCGAAGTATCTGCCGACGTACTGATGAAGAACGACCTTCGCGGAAACGAGTCACACGGCGTTTCGAATGGCATGCGTCGTTACGTACGCGAATATGGCACTGAGACGATCAACCCAACTCCCGAGTACAAGGTGATTCGTGAATCGAAGACGACAATGACCGTCGATGCTGACGGGGCGCTCGGCACACACGTTGGTCCGTGGGCGATGCAGCAGGCGATCGACAGGGCGAAAGAGTTCGGGATGGCGGCGGTCGCTGTAATCAATTCGGGTCACCTTGCAGGCTGCGGCTACTACGCGATGATGGCTGCTGATCAGGGCATGATCGGGCACTGCATGACGGCCGGTAACACCCTTTCAACAGTGCCGACTTTTGGGTCAAGACCAGTCATGGGCACGAACCCTGTTGCATGGGCTGCTCCTGCTCGAAAAATGCCGCCGTTTTTATTCGATATAGCAACCACGCAGGTCGCTGGAAATAAACTCGCCCTCGCCCGACGCACCGGAGCGAAAGTCGAGCCGGGCTGGATCACAGATTCCGAGGGCACGCCGATCATGGAGCCGGTCGATACCCCGCCACCGGGCGAGTACTTCATGCTGCCGTTCGGTGGCACCCGAGAAAACGGCTCGCACAAGGGCTATGGTCTGGCATTGATGAACGAAATTATCTGCAACGAACTGTCGGGATTCGGTCCCGGCCCGGTGCACGGCATCCCGGGCGGTCACTTCTTCCAGGCGTACGACATCGAGGCGTTTACCGATACCGAAAAATTCCTGGACGATATGGACTCT
>Ga0115002_10003281_pt1 | contig 20323 bp, 15 predicted proteins | sample ArcticOcean_MG_C_8_FD_89576 | JGI IMG/M metagenome (GOLD analysis project Ga0115002, IMG submission 89576) | Marine microbial communities from western Arctic Ocean - ArcticOcean_MG_CB11_86 | ecosystem: Environmental > Aquatic > Marine > Oceanic | place: Arctic Ocean: Canada Basin | collected... | reverse complement strand
CGCTCGTCGACCTCGATGACCCGCTCGAACAGCGGTTGGGGTTTTTCGATGACGAGGTCGAAGAGGCGGGGGCGATCCTGGTTGCCGATCAACGGTACGTCTGCGAAACCGCGGGTGGTCAGGAGCACCGTCCGAGCTCCTTCACGTGTCAACAACGCATTGGTGCCGCGAGTGGTCCCCAGCCGGACATCGACTGTGGGGATCGGATCCTCGAGCCGCAGCGCGAGCACACGACGGATGGCGAGGATGGGTGCTTCTTCGGGTGAAACCAACTCGTACGGTGTACCGGGGGTTATGGTGTCGGGGAGCGGTTGTTCGAGTCCGAGGTGGCCGGTGCTCGAGTCGAAGGTAGTGACGGTTGACTGAAACAGTGGCTGGCCATCGCCGTCGAGGCATCTCAACGCGTACCCAATCCAAAAGCTGGCCGGGTCGTCGCAACGGGACGAGTCGACAAGTGCACTGTTGTCGGCCAATCGCTCGATTCGGCCCTTGGTGATCGCCGAACTGAGTACCTTCGACGGGATCAGCTGGTGATCCGGTGAACAGGCGATGCAGTCGGTGAACGTGCCTCCGACATCGATCCAAAATTCCCACGGCTTTTCTGTTTTCCCTGGTGTCATGGTTTCCCTGTTTACTGTCTCGGCAGCGGTTGCGGCAAGCGGTCGAGTGAGGAGGTTGCCGGGATGAGTCGTTGACGGCATCATGTCAGGATCGGTGAGCGGGCGGGTTTGAGATTCCTCGCGTTGCTCGGAATGACAGCGTCCAAGCCGGTGCCAGTTGCGGAGTCTGGTTTGGCAGTGATTGGGATTGTGGATGAGCATCGAACGACTGGGTGAAGCGATACAGAGGTTGCGGCAGGCCGATGGCGGTGGCGAATCGGGACCGCTCGGCATGCTGCCACGTCAGTTTCGCACTCTGGTTGACGTCGTCGCCGGGCCGGAGAAGAGCGGACTCGGGCAGGGGACTGCCAACGGATTGGATCGGTGCGACGATGTGATCGAGTTGTCGGTCGAGGCCTTGAAGCAGGCGTTGAAGCGGTCTGGTCGTGACGCTCGGAGAGCCGGTGCGTTGTTGGGATTAGCTCTGTGGTGGCCGGGAGACGAACCGGACGTGGATTGGTGCGAGGATCAGACGCGACGGCGTGCGGAATTGACGGCTGTTCGTGGTGTGGGTCACGAACTGGTCGATCGAATCCTGTTGCTTGTCCTGGGCGTTGCCACGATGCCACTTTCGCGAGCGGCATTGCGAGTCGGCTGCCGCCATGGCTGGAGTGGTCTCGAGTCCGAGTACGACGAGTGGCAGCAGCTGTTTCGGCAGGGCAGCGAATGGGCCAATAGTTCGCTGGAAGAAACCGATCGTCTGATCCGTCAGGTCGGTCGGTCTCATTGCCGCACCCGTCCTGATTGCGTGGGTTGCCCGCTGGAATCGTTGTTGCCCGAGGGGGGACCATACGAGCCTGAGTAGTTGGTGGGGCGTTGGTCGGGATATGTAAAGCGTTTTGTGGAAACCGGTTACGGTTCGTGTCGTGAGTGTTGTGCACAATCGTCAGAATCGGAGTTGTCGTCTGTATCTTGTCTGGTTCGCCTGGTCGAAAGACTCTTTTCATTTTGCCTGACCGGTTGTGTGGCCCATATATGGAGGATGCGTCTCTCGTTGAGAGAGAGTCGCGACACATGGTGGTCTCAACACAAACAACCGGCCCAGGGGGTCGTGGAGACGAGCGATGTCGAGCAAGGCACCGGTTTGGGATTTGGCAGTGATTGGTGGTGACCGAGTCGGTCACGATGTGGCTCAGGAAGCGGCCTCACGTGGTGCGAGGGTCTTGCTAGTGATGCCTGGGGTCGGCGGCGGCGATCCGGTTGGCAACGACCAGGTACGGGTTTTGACCGGCCTGCCGCGACTGGTGGGTGTTGGCGAATTGGAAGTTGTTTCAGCTCACGAAACGTACGCAGTATCGGCCGAGACGATAGTGATCAGCGTCGGCAGTCGTCCGTGGATTCCGGCGTCATTTGCTGTGGATCACGACCGAATTCTGGACGCGGATTCCTTCGAGCGAGCGGCGGGTTCGGGTCGAGTGGCAGTTGTGGGGGCTGGCCGAGACGGATTGCGTGCGGCGACATTGCTGGCGTCGACGGGTGTCGAGGTGACGGTATTTGACCGTCGTCATCGTCTGTTGGAGGAGTGTGATTCGGAGTTGGTGGATTTGGTGGTCGAGGAGATGTCTCGATCGGGAATCCGGATGCGACTGGGCGAGGAGGTCTACGAGGCGGGTCCGGCGGTCGAGGGTGCCGTGGTGGTCTGTTCGGGCACCGATGTCGAGCGATTCGACCGGGTCGTGGTGTCGGTGGGTCGAACGGGGAACACGGACGCGTTGGGTCTGGATGCGATTGGATTGGAGACAGACGAGCGTGGTCGGCTGTGGTGTGACGAGCGATTCGGGACGTGGGTTGATGGGGTTCGGGCGGTCGGGTCGGTGATCGGTCATCCCAGTTGGCTGCGTCATTCATTAGACCAGGGCAAGCGTCTGGCTGTCGACGTATTGTTTTCCGGTGGTTTCGAGCGAGGTCCTGGTGCGGCGACCACTTCGAGTGGGACTCGTCCGGAGATCCTTCAGGCGGGTAAAACGACCGAGGACTTGATGGCCGAGGGAGTCGATTACGAATCGGGGCGATCGGGTTTCGTTCCCGGATCGATCAACTCCTTGAAGTTGCTGTGGACTCGCCGTAGCGGCCGCGTCCTGGGTGCTCATGCGATCGGCCCCGACGTGGCCGTTTCGATTGGTCGGGTGGCTGCGGCGATACGTCGTCGTCTGACGATCGACCGGCTGCTGTCGTCGTGCGGGGACGACGTCTTGCTCCGCGATGCGGCCACATCGTCGGTCGAGTTGCCGGGCCAGTTGTCTGCCGGGCGAGCATCGGAGTCCGAGTTGTCGGTCAAGCCATTGGTCGAGCAACCTGCCTGGCGGATCGATGCGGTTTGAGAGGACCGGTGGAGTATTGATCAGCTGGCGTCATCGATCAGCTGGCGGAAATCGTCGGGCAGCGGGGCTTCGATCACGAGCGGGTTCCCGGTGATCGGGTGATGGAACTCGAGTGACCGTGCGTGCAGAGCCTGCCTGGGGATTGCGGGCCAGGGCGGGTTGCTGGGGGGTGCGATCAGCAGTTGACCGTCGCGGTCGCGTCTGAGTGATCCACTGGCGTCATAGAACGGTTCTCCCAGCAGCGGGTGTCCAATCGATGCGAGGTGGACTCGGATCTGATGCAGTCGCCCGGTGCGAGGCCGTGCTTCGACGAGCGAGCATCCCTTGAGTTTCCGGATCACGGTGTAGTCGGTTCGAGCGGTTTTGGGGTCGAGCGCATCGGGAGCGGCCGAGACGAGTTGCGAGTCCGGGTTGTTGACGGTGCCCAGTGGCGAGTCGATGGTGCCCGAGTCGGCTGCGGGGTGTCCTTCGACGATGGCCAGGTAGGTTTTCCGGACCAGCCGATCCTGAAAGCTGATCGAGAGTTTGCGGTGCGAGAGGTGGTCGGCGGTGGAGACGAGGACTCCGGAGGTGTCTCGATCGAGCCGGTGCACGATCCCGGGTCGCAGCAGCCCGACTGCGTCGGCAGTCTGGTCGAGGTGGTGCTGGAGTCCATTGACGAGTGTATCGGCTCGGTGGAATGCGGCCGGGTGAACGATCAGGCCGGCCGGCTTGTTGACTGCCACCAGCCACTGATCCTCGTAGATCACTTCGAGCGGCATGGGCGTGGCCTGCAGCAGGTTGTCGGGAGGTTCGATCAGTCGGGCGGTGATCTGCTGCCCCGGGTAGACTCGTTGCGTGAGACTGGCGGTGTGGCCATCGACCTGGACGGCTTTGGCTCGAACCAGCCGGTGAATTCGGAATCGGGTGTAGTTCCTGAGTTGTCGGGCGACGACCGCATCGATGCGTCGACCTCCGAGATAGTCGGCGACGGCGAAGTGGACTTCGGGCGTCTGGTCCTGTGTTTGATCCTGCGTCGGATCCCGAGTGGGAACAGGGCGTTGCGAGTCGGCGGGTGGGTTTTGGTTCGACATCACGAATTGTAGCGGGCACAATGACTTGGCTGCGAGATGATAGCCGACTCTGGCGGCCGAGTCTTGTGGTGGGAAGTCGACTGTTGGATCGGACGGATTCTGGTGAGTGGAGGCGAGGGGATGTCTGAGCGGAACCGCAGAAGTTTTTTGATCGGTGCGGGGGTGGCGGGGGCGGCTGTGGCGACCATTGGTTCGACGCGTCTTCGAGGCGAGTCGAAGAAGTCGAGTGCGAACGAGCGTGTTCGGGTGGGTGTGATTGGAGCGGGGGGGCGGGCGTTGTCGTTGAACCGTTCCTTTGCCGAGAACCCGAACGCCGAAATCGTGACCATCGCCGATCTCGATCCACGCCGGTTGCCTAGGGCGGTCGAGGAAGTCACTCGTCGCCAGGGAACCAAGCCGAAGACGACCGGTGATTTCCGTCACCTGATCGATGACAACTCGTTGGACGCCATCGTCGTGGGGACCCCGGATCACTGGCACGCGATCCCGTCGATCCTGGCGATGATTGCGGGCAAGGACGTGTACGTCGAGAAGCCCGACAGTCACAACATCATCGAGGGCATGCGGATGGTCCAGGCGATGAAGACGCACAAGCGAATCTGCCAGATGGGTTCTCAGCACCGGTCGACCACTCGGCTTCAGTCGGCCTTGGAGTACATCAAGACGGGTGCGCTGGGCCGTTGCCTGGTGGCGAAGGCATGGGAGAGTTCCCGCCAGGGTGCAATCGGGTTCCCCAAGGACAGCGTGGCTCCGGCCGGTGTGGACTACGACATGTGGTGCGGTGCGGCTCCGAAGCGGCCCTTCAACGTCAATCGATTCCACGGCCGCTGGCGGTGGTTCTACGACTATGGCACGGGGGACTTGGGCAACGACGGTGTGCATCGTCTCGACATGGCGGTTGCCGCGTTGGAGGCGGCGATCGCAGCTCAGAACGAGGATCCTCTCGGTCTGCCAACCGGCATTTCGGCCAGTGGCGGCAAGTGGTACTTCGACGACTGCCAGGAGTTTGCCGACACGCTGCAGGTCAATTACGAGTATTCGGGTCGTCACCCGAGGCTTTTGACGTACGAGATGCGAGTCTGGTGTCCGTATCAGTACCTGGGCGAGTCGGAAGGTTCGGCGGTATTTGGGGAGAAGGGTTACATCGTGATCGGCAATCGCCGTTGGCGGGCCTTCGATCGCGGCGGCCAGGTGGCAGCCGGCGAGGGCGGCAGTGACGAGAAGCCTCATGTCGAGAACTTCATCGACTGCATCAAGAGTCGCAAGCGTCCGCATTGCGATCTGGAGACAGTCGGCCACCCGGCCAGCGTGCTGTGTCACACCGGGAACATCTCGGCACGCCTCGGCCGCAAGCTGGAGCTGGACCCAGCGAGCGAGACGTTTGTCGGCGACAAGGAGGCGAACCTGTTGCGAGGCCGTCCGGAGTGGCGCAAACCGTGGGTCTTGCCCGAGGTCTAGTCGAGCATGGGTATTGTCGCGGCTGCGACTACTTGTTGCCGACCTGCTTCTTCTGTAACGCTGTGACTTTTTTCTCGAGAATATCGATCCGCTTCAACGCGGCTTCGAGTTTCTTGAGCATCACCCAGTGTTGGGCACCGGGCTTGGTGGCTGGTTGGCGTCGGTACTGGAATTGGGGTGTCACTTCGACGCCGTCGGGTGAAATCCTGATCGAGCGTCCCTCCGAGTTTTTCTTGCCGGGCTTGCCGTCAGTTTCGATGTGTACTTCCACGCCGTCCTTGCCGTCGATCACCAGGTTGCGGATGGCTTGGCCGAGGTTCCTGAGGTCGATGCGATTCCCGCCGTCGGTCTGGATCTCGATTTCGATCTCCTGGAGTTTCTCGTCGATCCCATCCGCGTCGTTGCCCTCGATGGCAAAGGCTCGGACCTGGATTTCCAGGGGCTGTTTGTGTTGTGCGGGATTGATTTCCACGGTGGTTGTCTTTCCAGCTCGAAGGACGGTCAGCTTGAGCGGTTTCTTTTCGGCGCCGGCGAATTGTACGGCGTGGGTGAGTCCTTCGTGGTTTGTCAGTGCGATGCCGTTGACGGCCAGCAGGATGTCAAAGGCTTTCAGTGTCGAGTTGTTAGCGGCAGGTGAACCGGGCACGACGTTCTGAACCATCACGCCGTGATGGGGTTTCAGTCCGAGTTGTACCTGGAGCGATCGGGGGATTTCTGCCAGTTGAACTCCGAGCCAGAAGCCTGTGCCGCGACCGGACTTGGTGACGGTGCGTTGCCGGATCCGGATCGCTCGTTTCGGTTGAGCCTTGTCTGAACGGGTCTTGTTTGGTTGGGCCTGGACTTTGACCCGAGCCCGGATCCTTGGCTGCGGAGTCTTGACCGTTGCCGTTGCCGTTGCCGTTGCCGTTGGCTGTTTGGTGGGTTTTGACTGGGCGTCCTGTGCGAGGCTTGAGGTGGTGAGTCCAGCGAGGCAAAGCAGGGTGCCGAGAGTCCGAGCCATGGTGTGCTCCTTGAAAATCGAACGGTGTGGGCGGGGGCAGGGCATGGACTCCGAGGGCTGATGCCTGGATGTGGTGAGTTTGCCGGGTGTCAGAATATTTGAACACGAGGCGACGTGTTGGAACGTCAATTTTTGGCGAGTTGTCTAAGCACGGTGTGGAGGATGCCTCCGTTTCGGTAGTAGTCGATTTCGACGGGTGTATCGATGCGGCAGGTGACGACGAAGTGGACTATCGAGCCATCCTGTCGTGTGGCGGTGACTTCGACGGCCTGTTGCGGCGTCAGGTCATCATCGATCGTGATGTCGTAGGATTCGGACCCATCGAGGTCGAGGGAATTTTGGCTTTCGCCGTCTCGAAACTGCAGCGGCAGCACGCCCATTCCGACGAGATTGGAGCGGTGGATCCGTTCGTAGCTGGTGGCCAATACGGCTCGGATGCCCAGTAGGTAGGTCCCCTTGGCGGCCCAATCACGGGACGACCCGGTTCCGTATTCGGCTCCGGCGAGCACGACGAGCGGCGTGCCATCGGCCTGGTACTTGGTGGCGGCTTCGTAGATCGACATTTGATCACCGCTGGGCAGGTAGGTGGTCAGTCCACCTTCGGTCCCGGGTGCCATGAGGTTTCGGAGTCGGATATTGGCAAACGTGCCTCTCGTCATCACGCGATCGTTGCCCCGCCGGCTGCCGTAGCTGTTGAAGTCATTGGGCGAGACGCCATGTTGTTGCAGGAACAGTCCGGCGGGCGAGTCGTCCTTGATGGCACCGGCGGGAGAGATGTGGTCGGTGGTCACACTGTCGCCGACACTGACGAGGACACGAGCGCCGGAGATGCTCTGGATCGGCGGCGGTTCGGCGGGCATGTCGACAAAGAACGGAGGTTCCCGGATGTAGGTGCTTTGTGCGTCCCATTGAAAGACGTCCCCGGTGGCTCCGGAGATGGCCTGCCACTGGGGGGGGCCTTCGGCTGCGGCCTCGCCGTAGCGATTGATGTACATATCTGGTGACATCGAGTTGGCAACGGCGTTGGCGATGTCTTGTTGCGAGGGCCAGATCTCTGAGAGCATGACGGGTTGACCGTCGCGGTCGTTGCCGAGGGGTTGAGTGGTGAGATCGATGTCGGTGGTTCCGGCCAGTGCATAGGCGACGACCAGGGGTGGGCTGGCGAGGTAGTTGGCCTGGACCCAGGGGCTGATGCGTCCTTCGAAGTTTCGGTTGCCCGAGAGCACGGCGGCGGCGACAAGGTCTCCGCTGGTGATGGCTTCGGAGATTGGTTCTGCGATCGGGCCGCTGTTGCCGATGCAGGTGGTGCAGCCGTAGCCGACGGTGTGGAATCCGAGTTGTTCGAGTGGTTGGGTGAGTTTGGCCTGGTCGAGGTAGTCGGTGACGACTCGGCTACCTGGTGCGAGGCTGGTCTTGACCCACGGCTTGCTGCGGAGGCCTCGGGCGACGGCGTTCTGAGCCAGCAGTCCGGCGGCGATCATCACGCTGGGGTTGCTGGTGTTGGTGCAACTGGTGATGGCGGCAATCACCACGGCTCCGTCGGTGATCGAGCTGGTTTCGCCGTCGAGCGAGACGGAAATCGGAGTGGATGGTTCGGGTTTCTCGAAGGTACCGGCGAGGTCCTTGTGCCACTGGTTCCGCATGTTCTTGAGCGTGACCCGATCCTGAGGCCGTTTTGGGCCGGCGAGCGAGGGGACGACAGAGGACATGTCGAGTCCGAGGCTGCTGCTGAATTTGGGAGTTGGGGAATCTGCCGTCCGAAATAGTCCCTGTTCCTTCGTGTAGCGTTCGACGAGGTCGATTGTTTCGGGTTTTCGCCCGGTGCGTTCCAGGTATCTGAGTGTTTCGTGATCCACGGGGAAGAAGCCCATGGTGGCTCCGTATTCGGGAGCCATATTGGCGAGTGTGGCTCGATCGGCGAGTGACATTGCATCGAGACCATTGCCGTGGAATTCGACGAACTTCCCGACCACACCGTGAGCTCTGAGCATTTCGGTGACAGTGAGCACGAGGTCGGTTGCGGTGGATCCTTCGGGCAGTTCTCCGGACAGCTCGAACCCGACGACTTCGGGTGTGAGCATGTAGATGGGTTGTCCGAGCATCACGGCTTCGGCTTCGATACCACCGACTCCCCAACCGACGACTCCCAGCCCGTTGATCATCGTAGTGTGGCTGTCGGTCCCGACCAGGCTGTCGGGGTAGGCGACTCCGTCCTGAACCATGACAACGCTGGCGAGATATTCGAGGTTGACCTGGTGGACGATCCCGGTGGCTGGTGGGATAACGCGAAAATTGTCGAAGGCCTGTTGTCCCCAGCGAAGGAACCCATAGCGTTCCTGATTGCGTTCGAATTCTCGTTCGACGTTGTGTGCGAGTGCGTCGACGGAGGCGAACTGGTCGACCTGGACCGAGTGATCGACGACGAGGTCGCAGGGGACCAGCGGGTTGATCTTGCCCGGGTCGCCACCGATGCGGACCATTGCTGATCGGAGAGCGGCGAGGTCGACGACGGCAGGGACACCGGTGAAGTCCTGCAGAACGACGCGGCCTGGTTTGAAGGGGATTTCGTCCGGTTGGATCGAGTCGGCGGACCATCCGGCCAAAGCGGTTACATCGTCGGCGGTGACGACGAACCCGTCGACGTGTCTCAGGCAGGCCTCGAGCAGGATTCGGATCGAGTAGGGCAGGGTGTCGATCTGGCCGAGTCCGAGGTCGGCGAGTGTGTTGAGTCGGTAGTAGGTGACGTCGCCGGCTGCGGTGGAGAGTGTGGCGGTGGCGTCGAAGGGATTGGCCGAGTTCATCTGGGGAGGACTCCTGAAGTCTGAGCGTGTGGACGAATCGGGGTTGGCCGATCCTGCGGGTCGGCTTGCGGACGCCGGTGTTCGGAGTCTCGAGCGTTTCGACAGTCTGCTAGGTCAGTTCCGGCAGCGGCCGGTGCAGGTTGTGGTCGACGAGGTAGTGAGGTCGTCCGCCGAAGTCCTTGACGGTGGCGATGCTGGTGTCGATGCCGATGTTTCGGTAGAGCGTCGCGAAGACTTCCTGGAAGTGGACTGGCCGATCGACGGGGTGTTCTCCGAGTCGATTGGTGGCCCCGATGACCTGTCCCCCGTCGATGCCTCCACCGGCCAGCAGTCCACAGGAGACTCGAGGCCAATGGTCCCGTCCGCCGTTCTTGTTGATTCGTGGAGTGCGTCCGAATTCGCCCCAGACGATGACGGTGGTATCCTGGTCCATGCCACGTTGCTTGAGGTCATCAAGGAGTGCGGTGACTCCCTGGTCGAGTCGTGGCAGGTGGTCTCGGGCGTTTTCGAAGTTGGTCCCGTGTGGTCGTCCGTGCCAGTCCCAGCGTCCGTAGGCGAGTGTAACGATGCGGACACCGGCTTCGACGAGTCGTCTGGCGGCGAGCAGGTAGTGGTTGTGCAGTGGTCCAGCGTCCCCGTAGCCGGCTGGTTCGTAGGAGCCGCCGCCGTAGCGTGCGAGAGTTTCGGGGTCTTCGTCGGAGACATCGAGTGCTTTGGCGAGTCGGCTGGAGGTGAGGATACCGAAGGCCTGTTGCTGAAAGGCGTCGAGGCTTTCGAGTGATCCTCCGGCATCGGCGGCGGCCTTGAAGCGATCGAGTCCTTCGAGCAGGCTCTTGCGGTTCTTGAAGGCATCGAGCGTCATGCCATTCAGGACGAGGTTGTCGGCTCCATCGGCATTGGGCAGGAAGGGAGCGTGGGCGGGGCCAGCGAATCCGGCCTGTCCTGCGTCGGACCACGTGCTGTTTTTCATGCGAGGCGACAGGCCGACGAAGGCGGGCGTTCCGGGTGTGACTGTTCCCTGGAGCTTGGAGACGACCGAGCCGAACGAGGGCCAGCCGCCTGGGGGTTGGTTGTTGACGGTCTGTCCGGTCATGCACTGGAACGCGGCGTGGCGTCCTTCTGAGCCGACGATCGAGCGGATGACGGCTAACCGGTCCATCATCGCGGCCATCCGCGGCAGGTGCTCGCAAATCTGGATACCTGGAACCGAGGTGGAGATGGGTTGGAATTCGCCTCGCACGTCCGAGGGCGCCTGCATTTTCAGGTCGAACATGTCCTGGTGGGGCGGTCCCCCGGAGAGGAAGACCATGATGACGGACTTGTGTGAGCCGTTTGGTGACGCGGATCCCGAGGCGGCTTCGGCTGCGAGCAGTTGTGGGAGAGTGAGTCCACCGGCGGCTCCGACCATTGGCAGGCTGCCGATCTTCAGCACATCGCGGCGTGTGATTCGATCGCAGAACGTGGTGGCGTTGGGTGATCCAAGGATCGAGAGCATGGGGTTGTCATCCGAAGTGAACGGGGCGACCCGGCGGGTTGTCAGTCTATCACATCGGTGGAATCGATGCGAATTCTTGCGTGGTGTTGGAGTCCTTTTGGTTTCGGTGTTTGGGCCAAAAAGAAAACCGGCCGGTTCCCGCGAGGGAACCGGCCGGTGTCGCTCATCCGAGGATGATTCTCAGCAGTTTGGAGATCGGCTTAGAATTCGCCGATTACCTCGCTACCGGTTAGCGTCCCGAGTGCACCCCAGATCCCGTAGGGGCTGTTACCACCAAGGTTGGTAAGGGTCGCATCCGTGCCCAGGCCAGCGGTGCCTGCGGTCTGGGTGTTGATCGACTCGTTGATGAACCGCACGCTGCCATCAGCGAGCTGCACATGAGACCCACCGGGGTGTCGGCTGCTGACGGTGATCATCGAGTAACCATCAGGGGCCCCACAGGAGGGGCCATTGGGGGGAATGACGATGGCGACCGAATTGAAGTAGGTAGCGCCGCCGGCCCAGTACTGAGCGGGGCGGTCGATCTGCGAACCACTGACGTAGTAGCCATTGAGTGCCGTGGCGACGCAGTCCGACGGAACGGTTGTCTGCGTGGTCGATGCGTGCCCGATGACATCACTGAGGTTACCCGGGTTGCCCAGGTCACGCTCGGCCATGGCGATCGTATTGCTCGTACCGTCCTTGAAGTCACGCATTCGCGTGCACATACGGTAGGAGAACGGACCACGGTGTCGCATGATGATGCCCGTGCTCGGGTTGATCGACGTGTAGTTGTCCATGATGGTATCGCCAACACTGAACACGTAGCTGCGTTGTGCACTGCCGGAGGCGACGTGCCGGACGGGCACGGTCGACGACGGGCAGAGGAGCACTTCGATCTCGGCCGGGGGGTGCGGGAAGGTAGCGAGGCGAGGGTTTCCACCCTGATCGCCACCACCCGAGACTCCGCCGCCGAAGTTCTTGATTCGATCCCACAGCGGGCCCTGATCGATGAACGGCAGCATCATGGCGACGCCGCTGAGCATCTCGTTCTGCGACCCGCCAGCCGTGCCACCACGCAGGGGTGGCCAGTAGTTGTGCGTGTCGTGGTAGTTGGCCAAGCCGAGGCCAAACTGTTTCAGGTTGTTCTTGCAGGCCGAGCGGCGAGCCGCTTCGCGAGCCTGTTGAACAGCCGGCAGGAGCAGCGCGACGAGAATCGCGATGATCGCGATCACGACGAGCAACTCGATGAGCGTGAAACCTCTTTTCCGACGAGCCATGAACCACCTCCGATAGAAGAGTAAAAAGATGAGTCGAAACTTTGATTTGAGAACCGAAACCTATTATTCCCGCACCGACTCCAAAATTGCAATCAAAAACGCCTTTTTTTTCGACTTGTCTGTACACAGTTCTGTTCAGTCATCATCGGTCGAACGGGCAGGGTTGATCAGGGAAGTTGGGCCGACACGGTGAGTGGTGGGTGCGAGGTGTGGGAGGGTACGGCATGAGTCTGTGAGGAGTGTGGGTGTGTGGACTGGAGTCGTCGTTGCGAAGCTTGACGCCTTTGGTGCGGACTCTCTACGATCCCGTGTTCCTTTTATCAATCACCTCCGTTGTCCACTTCACAGAACATTCCGCTGCAAGCGACTCGGAATCAGGATCGCTGATTCAGCCATTCTGCGAGTTGTTTTCGGGTTGCGGTTCGTGTTTTGGTGCGGAGTCATTCGGAGCGAGGCGTCACGAGGCGACGATGGCAGTCCCCAAGCGTAAGATTTCGAAGGCTCGCGGCCGGAAGCGGCGGACTCATATCCGGGCCCGCTCGATCCAGGTGGTCCTGTGCAAGGAGTGTCACTTGAGCATTCTCCCACATGCGGTCTGCCCCCGTTGCGGGCATTACGCTCGGTTCAGCCGTCCGGTGATGCCGGCTGACGACTGAGTGTCAAGCAGGCCGGGAACGGTCGCAGGATGAGGATTCGAGGCGATGCGAATCGCATTGGATGCGATGGGAGGCGACGAGGCTCCGGCGGTGACCGTCGACGGAGCGATTCGCGCTTTGGTGGCAGACCCGAACATGTCGGTTGTTCTGGTGGGCGACCCGTCGCGTTTGGAGCCGTTGCTCTCTGGTGCCGAATACGACGCGTCCCGGCTGACGGTCGTTGCGGCGGCTGACGTAGTGGGGATGGACGAGAAGCCGACGGAAGCTTTGCGTCAGAAGCCGGACAGTTCGATCGCGGTCGCATGGCGATTGATGGCGGCTCGGGATGTGGACGCGGTGGTCAGTGCGGGCAACACCGGTGCGGTGGTTGCCGCGGGTCTGAGGACTCGGCTGTTCTTGTCCGGAGTTCGTCGCCCGGGGATCGCGGTGACATTGCCGACGATGCGAGGCCGCAGCGTATTGATTGATGTCGGAGCCAATCCAGCGGCTCGGTCCGAGCACCTGTTGCAGTACGCGGTGATGGGAGTGGTCTACTCGCGTGAAGTGTTGGGTGTCGAGTCTCCTCGGGTGGGACTGATGAACATTGGCAGTGAGGATAGCAAGGGGAACGAGCTGTATCGCGAGGCACACGCACTGCTCCAGCAATCGACTCTGGCCGACTGTTATGTCGGCAACATCGAGGGTCGCGGGTTGTACCAGGGCGAAGCGGACGTACTGGTTTGCGAGGGGTTTGTGGGCAACGTGGTGTTGAAGGTCAGCGAGGGGATGGCCGAATTCCTGATCCGCGCCCTGGCTCAGGATGTTCTCGCCCAACTCGACACCGAACGCGAAAAGGCGATGGCGGCCTTGAAGACGGCCTCGCGGCAGTACAACTACAGTGAGCAGGGTGGTGCGCCGTTGCTGGGAATCGACGGGGTCTGCATGATCTGTCATGGTTCGAGCGATTCGCTGGCGATTGCCAACGCGCTGCGAGCCGCCGCGACCCTGCAGTCTCGCCAGGTCAATGCTCAGATCGTCGATGAACTTGGTCGAGCTGCCTCGGGGGAGGCGACCGAAGCCGATCCCCCTCAGCAGGCCCATGAAGCTGAGGAGGCCCGGCCGTCATGAGCGGGATCGGGTTCCTGTTTCCCGGGCAAGGGGCTCAGCACCCGGGCATGGGTCGAAAGATGTCTCAGGAGTGTTCTGCCGCGGCCGAGCTGTACGCTCGTGCGGCCGACGTACTGGGTTACGATCTCGCGGCCAAGTGTTTCGACGGTCCCAAGCAGGAACTCGATTCCACGGTGATCAGTCAGCCGGCCATTTTCGTCACCAGCCTCGCGGCTCTCGAGTGGCTCAGGGCGGACCGTCCGGAGTTGGTTGAGGCGTGTGTTCAGACGGCGGGTTTGAGTCTGGGTGAGTACACGGCATTGGTTTTTGCCGGGGTGATGGAGTTCGAGGATGCCTTGCGAGTGGTTCAGAAGCGTGGCGAGGCGATGCAGGCCGCGTCGGACCGGACCCCATCGGGGATGGTCAGCCTGCTGCTGATCGATCCCGAGGTTGTGCAGGCAATTTGTGAGGAAGCGGCTGGCGAGTCCGAGGTGTTGCGGATCGCCAATCGGCTAGGCCCGGGTAACCTGGTCGTGTCGGGCCATGTGGCGGCCTGTGAGCGAGCGATCGAGTTGGCCGAAGCGGCTGGTGGCCGTGCGGTGAAGCTGTCGGTGGCTGGTGCCTTTCATACGTCGCTGATGGAGCCGGCCGACCAGGAAGTGGCTCGGGCGCTCGAGGACTGCCCGATGGCGGTGCCGAGAATTCCGGTCATCAGCAACGTCGACGCGACGGCACACGAGGACCCTGAGGCAATTCGGGAACTGCTGGTTCGGCAAGTCAAGAGCCCTGTGCTGTGGGCCGACTCGATGGGGAAACTGATCGAGTCGGGCATCGACGAGTTCTACGAGATCGGACCCGGCCGAGTTCTCAAAGGACTGCTCAAGCGAATCGGTCGGAAGATCCCGTGCGAGTCGGTCAACGATTCGTAGTCGCGAAAGATCGGATCGGCCGGGCTGCCGGATGTGGCATGCCATTTACGGTTTACAGTTGCCGGGTCGAGTGGTATATCATCGCCGGGGCGGTCGGGGTTTGAAGGTCGTTGCCGGGAGGGGAACTCCTGCAAACCTGATGACTCCGAGTTGCTTCGAAACGGGTACGGGTGATCTGGCCGCAAGCCCGTTGGAGTGTGATTCGCGACTCCACCAGCATGAAGACTGCAAAGCGAAACCACGAAACAACAAGAAATAGACCAATCACCGGGAATCGAGAGACCCAATGATGTTCTTCGACGATAACACTCCCGAAGCTGCTCCCGAGTCTACTCCCGAGTCTGCTTCCGAATCTGCTCCCGAATCTGCTCCCGAATCTGCTCCCGAATCTGCTCCCGAATCTGCTCCCGAATCTGCTCCCGAATCTGCAACGGAGTTGGGCCAGCAGGTCATCGAGTTGGTCGCCGATCAGCTGAGTGAGAAGATCGAGAACATCAGTCCTGCGAGTCGTTTTCAGGACGACTTGAAGGCTGATTCGCTGGACCTGGTCGAGTTGGTGATGACATTCGAGGACAACTTTGGCATCAGTGTACCGGACGAGGACTACGAGAAGATCCTCAGTGTGGGTGATGCGATCACCTACATCGAGGGCAAGATGGGTGAGTGATGCGACGTGTGGTGGTCACTGGAATCGCGGTTGTTTCCCCACTCGGTTGTGAGATCTCCGAGTTTTGGGATCGGCTGTGCACGGGCAAGAGCGGGATAGTTCCGTTGACCCGTTTCGACGTCGACGAATTCAAGGTTCGGTTCGGCGGCGAGATTCGCGATTTCGATCCTGCCGATCATCTCGATCTGCCTCAGAAGGAACTGCGTCGACTTGACCGGTTCAGTCAATTTGCGTTGGTCGCATCGGTCAAGGCGGTGGCCTGTGCGGAGATCGACCTGACTGTTGGCGATCCGTATCGCAACGGCGTCTTGATCGGCAGTGGGATTGGTGGTCTGGAGGAGATCGAGCAGCAGCATTCGACTCTTTATGACCGTGGTCCATCGCGGGTGTCTCCGTTGATGATTCCCAAGCTGATGGTGAATGCTGCGAGCGGCAACATATCGGTGCATTTTGCACTGCGTGGTCCCAACAGTGCGGTTGCGACGGCGTGTGCATCGGCGACGAATGCGATCGGCGACGCATTCCGTCTGATCCAGTATGGTACGGCCGACGTGATGATCACCGGCGGCAGCGAGGCTGCGATCACTCCGATGGGGCTATCGGGTTTCGCTCGGATGAATGCTCTGTCGACTCGCAATGACGATCCCGAAGCTGCGAGTCGTCCGTGGGACAAGGACCGTGACGGGTTCGTATTGTCCGAGGGTGCCGGTGTGCTGGTTCTCGAGGAGTTGTCTCATGCCGAGTCGCGTGGAGCGAATATTCTGGCCGAGATCATTGGCTACGGCATGTCGGCCGACGGGTCTCACATGACGGCTCCGAATCCCGACGGCGAGGGGGCGGCTCGGGCGATGTCGGCGGCAATCGCCGACGCGAACTTGCCTGCCGACCAGATCGACTACGTCAATGCACATGGGACGAGTACGCCGTTGGGCGACGTGGCCGAGACGCGTGCGATCAAGTCGGTTTTCGGTGACCATGCTCGATCGCTTTGTGTTTCCAGCAGTAAGAGTCAGTTGGGTCATTTGTTGGGGGCTTCGGGTGGTGTCGAGATGTGTGCCTGCGTGATGGCGTTGCAGCAGCAGATTGTTCCTCCCACCATCAATCTCGACAATCCCGACCCCGAATGCGATCTGGACTATGTTCCCCGAGAGGCTCGGTCGCGATCTCTGACTCATATTCTTAAGAACAGCTTCGGTTTTGGTGGTCACAACGCCTGCCTGGTCATCAGGAAGGCTGCCTAAGGTGATCGGTACGCATCGATCTGTCCGCTCTGTGGTCACACGTTTGATTTCCTTCAGTCCGTCCAGTTCCGTGACACGCTCATGAGCAGTTCCGAGTCAACTCGTCCGAGGGTCGTTGTCACCGGTGTGGGTGTATTCAGCCCGATCGGGATCGGTCGCGAGGAATTTGTGAGTGGTGTATTGGAGGGTCGAAGCGGAATCGGAGTGATCGACTTGCCGGATGTGGTGGGGATTCCGGGTCGGATTGCCGGTGAGATCCCCGAGTTCACTCTTTCGGCGGCCCGCAAGGACTATCTCAAGCCTCAGCGCAAGAGCATCAAAGTGATGTGTCGCGACATCCAGCTGGGGGTCGCTTCGGCGATCCGTGCGTTGGACGATTCGGGAATCGACACCGAGTCGATCGACCACACTCGTCTGGGGGTCGACTACGGAGCCGACCAGATGTTTTCTCATCCCGAAATCCTGGTGCGTGCTGCCGTGGGATCCACGTCACCGGCGGTCGAGACGGATTCGGGCAACGGGGTTGGAGACTTCGAGATTTCTCGTTGGGGCGAGAGTGGCATTGGTCAGATGGAGCCGTTGTGGTTGTTGAAGTACCTGCCCAACATGCCGGCCTGTCATATTGCGATCGCCGTGGACGCCCGCGGCCCGAACAATTCGTTGACCTTGTCCGAAGCTTCGGGCAACCTGGCCATCGGCGAGGCGTTCCGCCTGTTGGTCCGGGGCAGTGCCGACATCATGATTGCCGGGTCGACCGGTTCGAAGCTGCATGCGATCAAGTGTTTGCATGCATCGATGTGGGACGAGTTGGCCGACGGTTCGGGAGATCCTTCGAGTTGGTGTCGGCCGTTTGATGCGAACCGGTCGGGTCAGGTTGTGGCCGAGGGGGCCTGTTCACTGATTCTGGAAACCGAGACTCATGCCACGGCTCGTGGTGCGAGGATTCTGGGAACGATCTTGGGTTCGGGTTCGAGTTGCGTGATCGATCGGACGGGTTGTCCCGATCCTGGTCGGGCATTGGTCAATGCGGCCCGCATGGCATTGGCTGAAGCGGATCTCGCTCCGTCGGACGTCGGCCACATCCATGCTCACGGATTGGCCAGTCGTGAAGCGGACATCATCGAGTCGCGTGCGATTGCCGAGTTGTTCGGCACGGCGGCCTCGTCGGTGCCGGTGACGGCGATCAAGAGTGCATTGGGCAATTCTGGAGCCGGCTGTGGGACTCTGGAACTGGCAGCTTCGCTTTTGGCCTTGGGGCACGGCAAGGTTCCCAAGACGCTGAACTATTCGGAACCGGATGAGGACTGCCCGCTGGATGTGGTGCACGGAGAACTCCGCACGGTTTCCAACACGGTCGTGCTGAATCTCAGTGTCACATCGCACGGCCAGGCCAGTGCGATCGTGGCGGCGGTCTGAACCGCGGCCGATAGGCGTGGCCGTCGGGGATCAGGCGCGTCCGAGCCAGTCGGTGGCGATACGGCGGTCGGTCGTATCGGTGATCGAGTTTCTAGCCGTCTCGGCCTCTGCACGGTGACCGTTGGATCCTGTCACCGACGTCCCACCAGTGTCGAGCTGCCGCGTGAGCCGTATTCCTCATCAACTCGTTCTGTTCGGCTGACCGGGTTGGAGTTTCGAGTAGCCCCCAGGCCTGATTGTTCAGGTTGGCGGGAAACCAGCGATGGGCCGTGGGCAGATCAAATGTCGGATCCTACATGGTGGAAAGCCTCTACTTGACGGGGCACTTAAGGTTTGTAACAGGCGATCTGTCAACAACTTCCGGCAGTTGAGCCAGTTTCGCGGTCGCTTGACACTCCGAGAACCATCCAGTATCGTTCCGATTGGATTGAAATATACGGCTTTCGGCAGGAAATGACTCACTCTGTGCTCGGCAATGTGGCGCCTCACGGATCGTGTCGGAAGCATTTTTTTGAGGTTTCCTCCGGGAGCGTCCGCATGTAATTCGGACCTGTTTCCTTAAGGACCTTGTTGGGCGAGTGCCCTTCGTGCCTTAGTGTTGTCTGCGGTACGGGTGGTGCTGGTCGGTTGTGTGGGGTGCGTTGCGCCCGCTGCAACGGGAAGTGTGGGTGATTGGCCCGCACTTTTTTGTTCCCCAAACGGGGATCTCAGGCAGGGGAGGAACACCAATGAATGGACCCGAACTTCTCCGGCTGGTCGACACGATCCACCGCGACAAGAATATCGATAAGAATATCGTATTCGAAGGGATCGAGCAGGCGATTCTATCAGCGGCCCGCAAGCATTACGGTGAGGAGTCTGAGGTCGAGGTGCATGTCGACCGGGTGACTGGCGAACCGTCGGTGCAATGTCCTGGAGTCGAAATTGCCTCGGATGACCTCGGAACCATCCTCGGCCGCATTTCTTCTCAGACCGCCAAACAGGTGATGATCCAGAAGTTCCGCGAGGCCGAGCGAGACTCGTTGTATGTCGAGTACGAGGAGTTGCGGGGTACGATGGTCACGGGTACGGTGACGCGATTCGACGGCGGAGCTGCCACGGTAACCTTGGGCAAGGTCGAGGCGTTTCTGCCGCGGAGCGAGCAGATCCCGGGCGAATCGCACCGTGTCAACGAGCGAGTGCGGGCGGTGATCATCGAAGTCCGCAAGGCGGGCAGTCGGATCAAGATCATCCTGTCTCGAAAGCACCCGGACCTTGTGCAGAGGCTTTTTGAGCGTGAAATTCCGGAAGTGGCCGAGTCGATCATTGAGATCCAGTCGTTGGCTCGCGAGGCCGGCTACCGATCCAAGGTGGCCGTGTCGTGTTACGACAACAATATCGACTGTGTCGGAGCCTGTGTCGGAGTGCGGGGTTCGAGGATCAAGAACATTGTCGAGGAGTTGGCTGGCGAGCGGATCGACATCGTACGTTGGAACGAATCACTGCCGGTCTTGGTCCCCAACGCTATGCAGCCGGCTGTGGTTGACGACGTGATCGTCTGTGCGTCGCCCTCGATCGGAAAAGTCCTCGTTCTGGTCGACGAAGATCAACTCTCGTTGGCCATCGGCAAACGGGGCCAGAACGTCCGCCTGGCATCGAAGCTAGTCGGTTGGGACATCGAGGTGATGACCCAGGAGGAGTTGCACGATCAACTCGAACAGTCGACCGAAGCGTTTGCGATGATCGACGGAATCTCGGCCGATCTGGCCGAAGAGCTTGTCGGGCAGGGCTTCTTCAGCTTCTACGACCTGTCAGTCATCGAACCCGAAGAACTTGCCGAAATGGGCGGGCTCTCCGAGGAAGACTGCAACAAGATCATTGCGGTGGCCGAGGCTGAGTCCGAGCGATTAGAGGTTGCCGAGACGCAAAGGCGAGCCGAAGTGCGAGCGGCCCGAGAGCGAGAACGGCAGTTTCGCGCGGCGGCTGAGGAGTACATCCAGCGGGGTGAGGAGCCTCCAGCCGAACTCCTCGAAGCACTCAGCGAAGAAGTCCGCAACGAATTGCTCGGGATCGTTCCGGAAGAAGAAGCGGAAACGACTGACGATTCGGAAACGGATGCCGAAGCCGAAACAGATGATGCTGGCGAAGCCGATGCGGCTGATGTAGCTGACGATGCCGTGGCTGATGATGCTGTGGCTGATGATGCTGTGGCTGATGATGCTGTGGCTGATGATGCTGTGGCTGATGATGCTGTGGCTGATGATGCTGTGGCTGATGATGCTG
>Ga0115002_10003277_pt1 | contig 20353 bp, 20 predicted proteins | sample ArcticOcean_MG_C_8_FD_89576 | JGI IMG/M metagenome (GOLD analysis project Ga0115002, IMG submission 89576) | Marine microbial communities from western Arctic Ocean - ArcticOcean_MG_CB11_86 | ecosystem: Environmental > Aquatic > Marine > Oceanic | place: Arctic Ocean: Canada Basin | collected... | reverse complement strand
ACGAGACCGACCACAGGCGTATCACCGACGGCAAGCTTCAGGCCGATCGCGCCGCCAACACCGTAGCCTTCTGACGGGCCACCGACCCGCATATACACGTTACGGGCCGACTCCCGGTTGCCCCTGACCGCGTCCGTTGAGACCGTAAACTGCTCTATCATCACCATCCCGCCGCCCACGTCTTCCAGGGCATCGTCAAGGGCGTCAGCGAGGATCCATGGCCTTATGAGGCCTTGCTGTGGCCCTGTGCGCTCGACCACTTCACGTCGCTTGATGCGGATCGCCGCTGCCTGCTCCATAGCCCAGGAACGGCGCTCGTCGAATTCGCCCTCGGCCGAGCGTTCGGCCGCAGCGTCGAGCATGCGCTCAACTGCCCGGGCCTCATCGGCAAGGACGGTCATCTCCACACCGGGGATGTTTTTCAGGTTGGCTATATCTGGCCCGACGGCAAATACCTGCTTGGCGCCGGTGAACGGGGCAAAGTCCAGAGGATTCCCACGTGCGTTCTGGCGTACACCTATGCACACGATGGTGTCGGGTTCGAAGACGGCCACGGCGTCCTCAACCGGACCGCAGTGCAGCGAGTGTCGTATCGGAACCGCACGAGTGTCACCCGCGATGGGCGTGCCCAGCCGCTCGGCCAGCGACATGGTTGCCGCGCCTGCGCCTGACTTCCAAACGCCGTCGCCTATGTACAGGAGCGGGCGGTCGGCCTGCGCCAGCGCGCGGACGAGCAGATCGGCGTCTGACTCAGACGGATAGCCCGCACGATCAGCAATCGACGAGTTTTCGATGATGCCTGTAGTGATCTGATGGTCGCCGAGCACGCGGTCGTATACGGCCAAATGCACCGGCCCCATAGGTGGGGCTTTGGCGACTCGTATGGCACGGTCGATCGCCTGTGGAAGCCCTTCGGGCTCCATGACCGCCCAGGTCGCCTTTGTAAAGGGAGCGGAAATCGAGGTTGGACCGAAGTTGTGATCCAGGTCCAGACCGACCTTGTCCCCGAAACTGCCGGTATCCCCCGCGAAGGTAATCACTACAACGGGCAGACCGCCAGCGCCGATGTTGATGAGCTGGCCGAGGCTCTGGGCCAGGCCTGCCCCGAGATGGACCGACATGACCGCAGGCTCGAGTTCGCCCTGGGTGTAGCCCCCGGCCATCGCGGCGACACTGCCCTCATGGAGAGCCATGATGCCGTGGATGTCATTGTGCGAGGCAAGCGCATCAAAGAACAGGGCCTCGCGGGAGCCCGGATTGTTGAATACATACTTTACGCCGGAGGCGACGAGCTGCTCCACGATGACCTGGGACGGATTAGCTGAGAACTGTCGAATTGTCATGGCTGGGTATCCCTCGGATAGATATCTCAGATACGTAGCCCGGAGTGGCAAATTCGAGGGACCGAGTATAGCACGCACGCAGGCCGTGACCCGTCACACGATCATTCGATGGTACGAAGCTCGACCGACGGCGCAGGGGAGGAATCACCACCAACCACCCGCCAGCCCTGCTCCAGATTCCCTGAAGAGTTCACTGGTCGTTCGACTTCAATTGGCTGATCGAAATCGAAATACGTTGCTGAGGTCTTGTAGGTCAGCCACACGCCCCCCCCTGATGTCACCGTGGCCCGACGACATGACAGGCGCCCGCACATCCATGTCCAACCGCCGCATGAAGAAGTCTTCCTTCCCAAACCACATCTCGACGTTGATCTCTGCAGTGCGCTGGATGTCAAACGCCTCGGCCGCCTCCGCATATCCGGGCGAGCTGGAATCGAAGCTGGACAGCACTTCGTCGACCACTCGGTCCATGTCGATTTTGCCCCGGTGGTGGAGGCTGTCTACTCCATCGATCTGTTGATTTTCAAGTACACTCACATCAATAAGTAGGTCTAGAATCTGCAAAGTCCCGTCCCTGGTCGGCACGGGGTTAAAGATGCTGAGCCCACCACTCGTCACGATGACGACGACGCCAGTCTGTGCTCCGCTAGTGGTCCGGGTGTACTGATCCTCTCCGACGATGATGAACTCTCGCGACTCTCCGCCCTCTGTGAGCCTCCCCTGATACCTATCAGGAGCGACATATGCCCAGACGAAAGCGACCTCAGTGGTTGCACTATCGGTCGTTGTGATTGTTGAGCCCGTCATTCGGTAGGACTTTAGTCCGGCGAATGCTGAATAGGCCTCGGCTATGCCTCCACCGGGACCGGTGCCGGATAGCTGTATTACGAGCGGGACTACAACTGCCATGATGATGGCCGCCGCCACGAGTACGGGGCGCAGTAGCCTGCTCGTCGCCCAGCCTCCGGTCGCTTGCTCTCTGATCTTGGACATCGCAGACGCTACGATGTCCGCCTCAATCGGTGTCTCCTGCAGCGACGTAATCCTTGATCGCACCCACACATTGTTGGCGAGGGACTCGCGGCAATCGGCGCAGCTACGCAGGTGCTCCTCTACGAATTCGGACTGCGTACGCGCCAACTCACCATTCGCGTGCGCCGATAGCAACTCTTCCATATCTGTATGAATCATTCCTGCTCGTCTCCTGAAAGTCGCCGGTAAGCGGAGCGGAACTCTTTGCTACCTCTTGCCACTCGCTTGCGTACCGCTTCTTCAGTGGCATCGACGATGCCCGCGATTTCCCTGTATTTGAGCCCTTCTACATGGTGGAGCACCAGACACTCCATTCGTTGGATAGGAACCGCCATCAGGGCATCTTGAATCGTCATCCTCTCGGGAACAGCATCCGGTGAATTGCTCGTATCCACCATTTCGGAGCTTTCTGAGCCCATGAAAGGTACGAATGAGAGCAGACGTCTCCGGCGGTGGTACTGGAGAGCATTGTTAGTGGCTATCCGATATAGCCACGCCTTGAAGTGCAGTTCGGATCTGGTCTTGAGAATGCCCTTATATGCTTGAACGAAGGTGTCCTGCGCCAAATCCCGGGCGACCTAGGTGTCTCCCGTTAGCCGGGAAAGATAGCGGACGATAGGCGCCTGGTAGTGCTCGACGATCTCGCCGAAGGCCTCGGTGGCGCCTGTCCGCACCTGGGATATGACCTGGGTTTCATCCAACGGCTGCCACTCCCTCTACGTGTTGCATGACCGTCCAGTTATCCGGTGACTCTTTCCACCACAACCACCGGCGCCGACGGCCCACCAGAATGAGACCATTGAGTGTCAACAGACACTATTGCCCACATCATGATCCCCGTTGCTATCGAGGCAGCGGCGAAAGCCCTGATCCCGACCTTTGTACTCCCGCGATAGGCGACAACGCCACCGGCCACAAGCCTTGACCCAAGTATGGCAAATGCCAGAAGGATGATCGTTCCCCAGTCCATGTCGAACCTCCGTCGAAAAAGTGTTTCCACTTACTACAATGCATGGGGAGGCCAAAACCGGACAATTCCTAGTAGTGACGCCTGCGAGGCGGGTATTTTGAGCCGCCAACGTGGTGGGACACTCAGTCCGAGGCAGGCCTAAGATCTGTGTTTGCATCAGCCGATGACTGCGGCCCTTCTGAGGTAAACGAACCGTCCTCCTGGGGACGGAATTGCTCCTCGTAGATGCGGGCGTAGAGTCCGCCGTCGGCCAGCAAGTCTCGGTGTGTGCCCCTCTTGACGAGCTGTCCCTGGTCCATTACGAGGATGATGTCGGCGTGCAATACCGTCGAGAGCCGGTGAGCGATGACTACGCTAGTGCGCTCACGGAACAGAGGCTCGAGGGCGGCGCGAATTAGGCTCTCCGAAATGGAGTCGAGGTGTGAGGTCGCCTCGTCGAGGATCAAGACACGTGGGTTCTTAAGTATGACCCTGGCGATGGCGAGTCTTTGCTTCTCGCCCCCTGAGAGCCGGTAGCCCCGTTCGCCCACCACCGTGTCATATCCCTCTGGCAGGCCAGATATGAACTCGTGGAGCTGCGCCGTTTTGCAGGCTTGTACAATCTCGTCAAGGTCGGCTTCGGGCTGGCTATAGAGCAGGTTTTCCGTAATCGTCGAGTGGAACAGGAAGGTTTCCTGGGTCACCATGCCCATCCCCGAACGCAAAGAGTCGAGGCTGAGATCGCGCAGATCGTGGCCGTCCATCCGGATGGTCCCGTTGGTGGGGTCGTACAGACGAGGTAGCAGGTAGGTGATCGTGGTCTTACCCGCGCCGCTGGGTCCTACCAGGGCCGCGAGTTGCCCTGCCTCGACGTTGAACGACACGTCGTCGAGGGCCTTCCTGGAGGGGACGTACTCGAAGGTAACGTGATCGAACTGAAGCGTCCCGTCAATACGCGGCAGATGGACGGGGTTTGGCGCTTCCTTGATGTCGGACTCGGTGTCCAGGTACTCAAAGACCCTTTCAAACAGGGCCAGGGCGGCTTGTACATCGACGTAGACGGTGGCCAGGGAGGACACCGGACCGTAGAGGCGGGTCAGGTAGGCCACGAACGCCACGATGGTGCCGATCGTGACCGCTTCACTCATTACCATAGGACCGCCCCACCAGTAGATCATGGCCGGTCCTATGGTCGAGAACAGGCCCATGAGCGTGAAAAACCACCGGCCCACCAAACTGGAGCGGACCTCGAGTTCCATGACCTGCTGGCTGCGCTGCTCCAGGCGCATCGCCTCGTACTTCTCACGGTTGTACACCTTCATCAGCATGAAACCGCTGATGTTGAGGGTCTCCTGCATGAGGGTATTGAGGGACGCGCGGGCCTGCTGCGTCTCTCTGCGGAGCTTACGGCGCAATCGGCCCACGAGGCGCGTCGGGTAGATGAACAGTGGCAGCAGGCTGACGCTGAGTAGCGCCAGCTGCCAATCGATGGCGAAGATCACTGCCAGGGTAATCGCGATAGTGAAGAAGTTCTGGGCGATGGAGACCAGAGAACCGGTGACGACATTTTGTATAGCGGCGACATCGTCGGTCAGCCTGGACATTATCTCGCCGGTGTGGCTGGCCGTGTAGAACCTCAGCGACAGCCCCTGGAGGTGTTCGTAGAGCTGGTTGCGGATGTCGAACATGATGCGCTGGCTGACGATCGTGTTCATGTGGTTCTGGAGCACGTTGATCAGGCCGTTCACAAGGTAGAGCGCGACCATCCCTATCACCAGCAGGTTGAGCAGACGGCGGTTGCCGTCTGGGATCGCGACATCGATCAGCTCGCGTATCAGCAGCGGCGGGACGGCGAGCAGTACGGCCACAACGATCAGGCACACGAGGATCACTGCTACCTGCGACCGGTACGGGCGCAGGTAGCCTAGGGCTCGCGGTATCGACACGCCAGCGTTTTGCACTTTGGGGTCGTCTCGAAGTCGCCCTCGACCTCCTCCGAAGCCGCCGTCATGCATTGTGGCGCGCCCCGACCCTTGGCAATACTTGATCGCCGCTCATGTTAGTACGGTTCATCTACGCCTCCATGCCAATCCAAACTGAGTACAAAAAATCAATGTGTGCTAGCTCGGGTTGGGCACCAGGTATCGTTTCGGGATCTCCGCCCCGGCCGTGTACTGGATCCGGCCCAGGCGCACCATCTGATAGACGTGGACTCGGAAGTCCGGATTAATGCATGTGTGCATATACGCGTCGCGTTCCGACACGCCATACTCATCGACCATCCAGCGCATGAGATTTATTATGGCGGACTCCACGGCGTCCTCGAGCGGTCGGAAGGAGTAGAGCGAGACTATGGAGTCGGGCTTTTCGAGGCGTACGAATGGGATAGTCTTGTTCTTGATTATCTTGCAACTGAGGGTGACCTCGGAGCGTGTCTCGTCGGCGGTGCCATAGAATTCGGTGTCACCCTGACTGGCGTGTACGTCGCCGACGTATAGCAGACCGCCATCGTGGTAGCAATTCAGGTAGACCTTGGTTTTTTCCTTGATGTCTCGGACGTCCAAGTTGCCGCCCCAGGGACCCTGCCCCACCGCGCTCGTTTCGACTTCGCGGTCCGGTGCAGTGCCGATAGTACCGATCATCGGTTTCAGGTCCCAACTGACGGCATCGTTGAGGACTCCCCTGCCGTCCCTTGTCGTGCCAGACGGCCCCGGGATGTGCTTGATAATGTGTACAAACCGCTCTGTCAGTGTTTGCCACTCAAGCGAGTCTCCCAGCGGTCCAGAGCCTCTCCTAAATGCTGTGAAGCCCTGATCATCGACTTCGATTTTCTCGATGGTCACCTCAAGAAGATCGCCTCGCTCGACACCCTCCACGAATACGGGGCCACCCATGGGGTTGCCCTTTGGCGGGAAGAAATTGCGGGTCGGCAGGTCGTCGATCTTGGGGGCGATGTCGGATGATCGAATCAGGCCGGATCCGGCGTCCTCTGTCTCGATCACAAAACTTTCGCCCGGATCGACCCTCATCATGGGCTCGTGTCGATGGTCGAATTCATACACCATCGCCTCGTCTCGAATGATCCGTTTCAATATTCTGTCTCCCCTATCCCAGACCGACATGTCCAAAGGCGTGGCCGAAGTCTATCAGTTGGCCAGACGGGTGTGAATCGGTCAGCGTGTAAGCCTGATGAACTGATCCGAACGCACGACACCTGCATCGTTGCAACGCGGACGAGCGCGTTCTACCCTTGGTTCAACTTTGGAGCACATCTTCTCGTCGGTGCAGTGCGTAATAGCGCCACTATGCGGACCACGATTCGCATCAGGATCCCTGGAGTCTCATGGCCAAACCTACACACGCTTTCCTCGGCGTAGATGTCGGCACAAGCGCCGTAAAGGCAGTGGTCGTCAGTGTCGACGGGCGCGTGCTGGGAGAATCGAGCGTCGAGCAAGTCGTGGACTCACCGCGAGCGGCGTGGACAGAGCAACACCCGGACACGTGGTGGCAAAGCTCACGTGCCGCGATATCGTCCGCGATGGAGGCTGCGAGGCTTGGCAACGACGCGATCGAACTGCTAGGTGCGGGTCTCACGGGCCAGATGCACAGCGCCGTTTTTCTGAATTCAGCCGGCCAGGTGATCCGGCCTGCCCCGCTCTGGAGTGACGCGAGGACCGCGCCACAGTGTCGCGAAATCACCGAGAAGCTTGGCGAGAGCGGGCTCCGTGACACGGTGGGCAACCTTGCACTGGAAGGCTTCACCGCCCCCAAAATACTCTGGCTAAGGCAAGCCGAACCCAGAAACTACGCTCGGCTCAAACACGTGATGCTGGCCAAGGACTACGTGCGATACCGGCTCACCGGCGAGATTGCGACCGACCCATCAGACGCAGCCGGAACCCTGCTGTTCGACGTACGGCAGCGCCGCTGGTCGACGGAGGTTGCCAAAGCGCTGGAGATTCCCGTGGACCTGCTGCCTGAGGTCATGGGCTCGACCGATGTATCGGGTATCGTAGGCCACGGCGCGGCAGAAGACCTGGGCATACCTGCGAACACTCCCATAATGGGAGGAGCGGCCGACAACGCGGCTGGTGCGGTCGGCAGTGGCGTGGTCGAGGTCGGACGTGTGCTGTCCAGCATCGGCACCTCGGGCACACTTCTTGCGCCCATCGATCGCGTTCGCGTGGATGATCGGATGCGCCTACACACATTTTGCCATTGTGTGCCTGATATGTGGTATTTGATGGGAGTAATGTTGTCGGCCGGCAACTCGCTCAGGTGGCTGCGGAACATTTTGCTGCCGTCAGGAAACGATGACGCCTACGCGATTCTGACCTCCGAAGCGGCCACAGTCCCACCCGGCGCGGAGGGTCTATTGTTCCTGCCCTATCTGACCGGCGAGCGGACGCCCCATAACGATCCCTCAGCGAGAGGCGTCTTCTCGGGACTGCACCTCGGGCACACCCGAGCGGATCTGGTCAGGGCCGTGATGGAAGGGGTGTGTTTCGCGATGCGCGACTCTCTGGAGCTGGTGCGAGAGTTGCACGGCCCGGTCCCCGAAATCAGGGCGATTGGCGGCGGCTCAAAGAGCGACCTATGGTTGCAGCTTCAGGCGGACATTTACGGCGTTCCAGTGGTGACGGTGGGACCAGGCAGCGGTCCAGCGTATGGCGCGGCAGCCCTAGCCGCAGTCGGCACGGGTGCGTTCGAATCTATTTTAGAGGCCACTGACGCATGGCTCCACGTCGAGCGGACGATCGAACCCGATCCCGCACGCGTTAGGGCCTACGACGACATATATGGCGCCTTCAAGGAGCTATACCCAGCTCTCAAATCCACATTCGCTAGGAATGTCTAGGGCTGCACTCGACTACCAGTCTGCCACGCTCCCATCTTCGTGTAACCACAGTTCTCCGCCGAGCTCGTCGACACTCGGGTCGATGTTACGGCAGGCGGCGTCTTCGTCGATCTCTATGCCCAGGCCCGGCCCGGTTGGGAGCTCGATGTAGCCGTCCTTGACGACCCAATCGTTTTGAAGCAAGCCGTTTCCAAGTCCGGCGTCCACCAGCTCTTGTATGAAGAAATTAGGCGTGCAAGCATCGACCTGCAGGCACGCTGAGAGGGCCACGGGTCCAATGGCACAGTGAGGCGCTGTGTGGATGTAGTACGCCTCAGCCATGCTGCCAATCTTCCTTAGCTCCGACATGCCGCCGCAATGAGACACGTCCGGCTGGATAATGGCTACCGCGTTGGCCTCGAAGATTTCCCGGAACTCCCACCGGCTGAGAAGTCGCTCCCCGGTGGCAATGGGGAATGGCACGGCCTCCGACACGACCTTGAGGGCGTCCTTGTTCTCCTGAGGGATGGGCTCTTCCACGAATCCGGGGCGCATCCCCTTGATTTCGTTGCATATTTCGATGGCCAGGGCCGGGGTCATCTTCCCGTGGAAATCGAAATAGAGGTCGACGTCGTCACCAACCCACTCGCGCATCATGTAGGCCGCCTTGACGAACTCATCTATCTTTGACGGAGGCTCGTGGGCGCGCCATTTGCCCGCCGGTCCCGACTTAAACGCCGTGTATCCGCCACTTTTCTGAAGCCAATCGAGACGTTCGCGCGCCTTCTCCAATCCGTCTTCACTGAGATCGCCGATACCCCAATGGGCGTATGTTCTGATCTTGTCTCGGGTGGCGCCTCCCATCAACTTGTAGGCTGGCACACCGTAGTGCTTGCCAGAGATGTCCCAGAGCGCCTGATCGATCCCGGCCAGAGCCGACATCAGGACACTGCCCCCCCTGAAGAACGCAGAGCGATAGATGTACTGCCAGTGATGCTCAATCCTGAGGGGGTCCTTGCCTACCAGGTACTCGGCCAGCTCCTCGACCGCAGCCCACGTGCTTTTGGGCTTGCCCTCAAGCGTGGTCTCACCCCAGCCAACAATGCCAGTGTCTGTGGTGATCTTGATTAGTCTGGTGCGGTGTTTCGGGCGAAACTGCTCAATTTTGGCGATCTTCAATGGAATCTGCCCCCGTTGAAACCTCGAGATTATTCATTCCTGCTCAGAAAGCACGAACCCCGACCTAGCGCTGGGCGACGATATCACCATCGACTGGACGGGACAAGTCGACCTGGGTTGCGGAGGCTCGGCTTCGGAGTCGCACATGATTCCGCAGCATGTTGAGAGCAGACGCAGGGTTCCAAATCAAACTTGGAACAGCTACGGAGGATCACGGTTGACCGATCCTCGCCGAGCGACTAGACTCCCTCAAACCCCTGGAAAGGTAGGTTGATTCTGCAATGTACTGCGATAACCAAAGACTAGTTCGCAGGGACGGCATCGTGGGCAGGTCTGCGTTCGCCAATTCCGATCCGGGCGTCTAGGGCTCATGGACAACACCAGGCCCTACACCCGCGACTTCAACATCGACTTTGCGCCCCTCGCCGACCCCGGTGCGAGCGTTGTCGCCGGGAACGCCCGCTTTACGATTTTGACATCCAGGCTGCTGCGCCTCGAATATGACCCCGGTGGGAGCTTCGAGGACCGACCCAGTCAGGCGTTTTGGCATCGGCACCAGTCTGTTCCAGAGTTTTCGGTGCGCCACAACGAATCCAACGTCGAAATCGAGACCGAACACCTACTGTTGCGGTACCGAGATGATGGCACCGGCTTTACTCCCGAGTCCCTCACCACGCTCCTGAAGGTGGACGGGACTGTATGGCATTTCGGCGACCCTGAGCCTGGCAATCTGGGCGGCACCTTTCGGACACTCGACCGCGCGGACGGGGCTGTGGACCTGGAGCCCGGTCTGGTGTCGCGGGACGGCTGGAGCGTGGTCGATGATTCGGAGAGCCTCGTATTCGACGAAGATGGCTGGCTCGTGGTCCGAGACGCGCCTAGCGGTACCAGCGACTTGTACCTGTTTGGCTACGGAAACGACTACGCCAATTGCCTGCTCGACTTCCGGCATGTGGCCGGGCAGGTGCCTCTAGTACCGCGCTGGGCCCTGGGCAACTGGTGGAGCCGTTACCACGCCTACACCGCCAACGACCTAACCGAGCTGATGCAAAATTTCAGGGCGCACGAAGTGCCGCTGTCCGTGTGCATCGTGGACATGGATTGGCACATCACCGAGACGTGGGATTCCTCGCCCGACCGCACGGGCAACAAGGACCCGGGCTGGACGGGCTATACCTGGAACCGCGATCTGTTCACTGACCCTCCCGCGTTCCTAGCGGAACTCCACGAGATGGGGCTGAAGACCGCGCTAAACCTTCATCCCGCTGCGGGGGTCCATCCCCACGAGGAGCAGTACGCCGAGATTGCCCGCGTCATGGGCGTCGACCCTGCTGAGGGCAAGGTATTGCCCTTCGATTCAACCGATCCTCGCTTCGTCAGGGCCTATTTTGAACTGTTGCACCACCCGATCGAGGCGCAGGGCGTCGACTTCTGGTGGATTGACTGGCAGCACGGCGTCGATTCCGGGGTAGAGGGACTGGATCCTCTCTGGTGGCTCAACCACCTGCACTACTATGATCTGGCCCGCAATGGTGATCGCGGCTTCATTTTTTCGCGCTGGGGTGGGCTTGGGAATCACCGCTATCCGATCGGATTTTCGGGCGACACCATCGTCAGTTGGGAGTCGCTGGCATTCCAACCGTACTTCACCGCGACGGCCGCCAATGTTGGCTATGGGTGGTGGAGCCACGACATCGGCGGGCACACAAGAGGGGTCGAGGAGGCGGAGCTCTACACCCGTTGGGTGCAATTCGGGGTCTTCAGCCCGATCCTACGCCTTCACTCGACAAACAACCCCTTCCACGAGCGCAGGCCGTGGGGTTACGACGCGGAAACATTTCGCGTGGTGCAAAACGCGATGCAGCTACGCCACGCCCTTGTGCCATACCTGTATAGCATGGCATGGCGCGACCATTCCGAAGCCATCGCCCTGGTCCATCCGATGTACCATGAGCACCCGTCCGAGGCGTCGGCATACGAGGTTCCTGACCAGTACTATTTTGGGTCCGAGCTGGTCGCAGCACCGTTTGTCGCTCCGGCCGATCCAGATACCCGAGTCAGCCGTCAGGTTGTCTGGCTGCCTCCTGGTGAATGGACCAACATGTTTACCGGGGAGCGGTACGAGGCGGGCTGGCACACTGTCTACGGCGGCATTGACGCCATTCCCGTGTTCGCGCGCCATGGCGCAATTGTTCCCCTTGGGCCCCGATCCGGCACGAACGACACGGAGAACCCGGACGCCCTGGAAGTGCACATATTCCAAGGAGCGGAGGGCCGATTCGATCTGTACGAGGACGACGGCGGACAGAATCACAGCATCACAGAGATTCGTCAACGGGCTGAGGATGCGCGGATGCATATCCAAATTGGCGCGGCCCAAGGCGAGACCGCTCACCTGCCCGCCTCCCGGTCCTACACAATCGTACTCCGAGGAGCAGGAAAGTCGGCCACGGCAACGTTCGCAGTCGACGGGGCCCTTCGGACATGCGACACGGAGTACGACGCGCGAATCGATGCCCTAACGCTGTCCCCAATCGCAGTGGCACCGACAGAGGAAATCACGATCACCGTCCGTGACTTCGGGTCCGATCCAGAGCCGCGCGACCGACGTGTCGCCACTTTGCGAGCTCTCCTGCAATCATTCAGGATGGATACCAACGTGAAGTTGGAGATCTACCGTCGCGCAGCTGAGATCGAGGCAGATCCTGCTGTCCTGACCGGGTACGATTCATCTCTAACTACCAGTCAGCTTCAGGCGTTGAAAGAGGTGTTGACTGGACCCACAGAACACGAAAGATGATAGATTAATGCCGACTGCTCGCAGGAGATCATGATTTGGGATTAGTGGAGATGTCCGATCTCTGAGAGAGCATCTAAGTAGACCTTCGCCCAAGTCAAACCTAGTCGCCCCATTGCAACGAGGGGTCGGAAAGAAAGAACATGCTAGAAAGATTCAAGCCAAAGTCTGGAGATACGAAACGTGTATCGGTAGAGTCGCTTCACGAGGTGGTCGCAGCCGTCTTCGAAAAGATGGGCGTGCCTCGCGAAGATGCAGAAGCGGGCGCCGACGTTTTGACGATGACCGACCTGCGGGGCGTGGAGACTCACGGTGTCTCCAACATGCTTCGAATCTATGTCGAGCAGTACACCAGTGGACAGATCAATCCCAGGCCCAAGTGGGAAATCGAGCGCGAGACCCCCGGCACTGCGGTCATCAACGCTGATCGAGGACTTGGCATTATCCTGGGGACCCGTGCGATGGATATTGCCATCAAAAAAGCGAAGACGGTCGGCGTCGGCATAGTCACGATGAACAACGGCGCTCATCTGGGAGCCGTTGGGCACTTTTCGATGCATGCCGCAAAGCAGGACATGGTCGGGATGTGCGCCACCTCAGCCGGTTCGGGGGTCCTGCCTACATTCTCCGCGGAGGAGAGGTTCGGCACCAATCCCATATCAATCGCCGCGCTGGGAAGAAACGAAGCTCCGTTTCTCTATGACGCCGCGTCTTCGCAGATCGCAGGAAACAAGTTCACTTTGGCAACCAGGGTGGGCTCGGACCTGTTGGCTGGCTGGATCGCCGACGAAGAAGGCACCCCTATTATGAATGAGACGCCCGTACCTGAAGGTGGTTGGTATGGCCGTCTTCTTCCCCTGGGCGGAACCAGGGAGAACGGCTCTCACAAGGGATACGGAATGATAATGATGGTCGAGGTGCTCGGCGCGTTGCTGTCCGGTTCCGTCCCAGGCATGTTCGACTCAGAGAAGTTCGAGAGCGGATATAAGCACTACTTCGCGGCGTACGACATTGCCGCGTTCACCGACGTCGACGAGTTCAAGGACAACATGGACGGTATGCTCAAGATGCTGAGAGAGAGCAAGCCCGCTCCTGGTCATGAGAGGGTGCTGTATCCCGGACTTGCCGAGCACGAAGACGAACAGGACCGCCGGGCCAATGGCATCCCTCTGCACACGGAGGTCTTGGAGTGGTTCGACAGTATTTCGAGCGAGCTTGGCGTTCCAGCCTTGAAGAAAATGTAGCTCGACCTGGCGCAAATCTAGCTTGCATGTATCACCTGCCGCAATCAGGCAAGGAGCCGTGCATACCAATGATCCGCATATACGGAATCCGTGAGAAGCTCGGTCCGATCAGGGACAAACTTTCCGACGCAATCAACGAGTGCATGGTTGAAGCGTTGTCGTATCCCGACAACAAGCAAGCCCACAGGTTCATCCCACTTGAGCGCGAAGACTTCTACTATCCCGAGGGTCGGAGCGACGCGTACACCGTGATCGAGATCGGCATGATGGAAGGTCGGTCCGTCGAGGCGAAAAAGCGGCTGATCAAGCTCCTATTCCAGCGGATTGAGTCGGCGGTTGGCGTCGACCCCATCAACGTCGAAATCACGATCTCGGAGAGCCCAGCGAGCAATTGGGGTTTCCGAGGTATGACCGGCGACGAGGCGAGCCTGGACTACAGGGTTGACGTTTAGCGATTACCCGTGTTCCTGACGTTGTTTCCGTGGGTGGGAGGTTTCCGTGATCTGTCCTAGCTGTGGCCACCAGAACCCAACTACGGCCCGCTACTGCAGGAACGAGATGCCGATTGACGACGACAACCTGGAGGACGCCTGCCCCGAATGCGGAAGTATAGTTCCAGAGAACGCTAAGTACTGTAGCTCCTGCGGCCACGTACTGAAGGCCCAGTCCAAGTCCATCAGTGGGATTCCCTAGAGAAGTCTTGGCGAGCTGATAAGCGAAACATTCTCCGTTTACCGCAAGAGCTTCTGGCAATTCGCCTTGATCGGGATGGTACCGCAGGTTGCATTCAGCGTGGCCCCTCCGTTCATAGGTGAGCTAAATGTAGTAGGAGATCTACTCGTTGCTATCGCCGTTCTCATCGGCGTTGTACTCGCATTTTTGGCCAACGGCGCGTTAGTTTGTGCAGTGGCCCAGCAGTATGCAGGTGGAACCGTTGACGTTGTGAAGTGCTACCACTGGGCATGGCGCCGTGGATTCAGCATGCTAGGTGTCACCGTACTCGTCTTGCTTGTAGGTACTGGCTCGATGTTGTTGGCGGTAATTCTAGTCGGCATCCCGTTGTTCTTTTGGCTTTTGGTCATCTGGTTCTTTGCGATCGACGCTGTGATCATTGAAGGCAAGGGACCCATCGGTGCCCTCAATAGGAGCAAGGCTCTCGTCAAGGGAAGCTGGTGGCGGGTTTTTGGCATTGGTATCGTCTTTACGCTGTTGATGCTTGGGATAACAATCGTCGGCGGAATTGCCTTTAGTATCATCTTGTCGATTACCCCATTCCTTAGCGGGATAAGCTTCATTGTGTTTTCCGTGCTGGTGATTCCTATAGCTATCGGGCGAACCCTGGTGTATATCGACCTTCGTGTAAGGAAAGAAGATTTTGGCCTGGAGCAATTAGCGGTGGAATCTTCGCCCTGGGGTTGATCGGCGTCGGGATGCTCAAGCTCTTGGTGTTGGCCACGATCTATTTCCAACAGAACTTTTGAGCACTTGGGGCCCGAATGGGAATGCTATCGCTGATTCTGAGATACCGTGGCACCGCCAGAATCCAGAGGATCAGCCCAGGTCCATGATCGGCTCGACCCTGGCTGGTACCGTCCTGCCGATGCTCACCACCGCGCCTATCGCCGGCTTGATCTGCAAGATGAAGTCATCGTAGTCGGTCAGCCCGTACGTGCTAACGTCTATAGATAGTTCGAAAATCTCCCCCGCCTCTAGCAGGTTGTCGGCGTCAGCACTGCCAAGCTTGGTAAGCGTGTAGTTCGTAATATCGGTTTCAACGCTATCCGGGTCCAGGTAGACGACCACGGTCCTGCCACCAGTCAGGTCAACTGGATACCCACTTGCGGCGCTGGACATGGTGATCTTGACGTTGGAAATTTCGTAGTAGGTATAGTCCGCCGTGATTGATACAGACGATGCTGGCGCGGTAGTAAATGTCACCAGGCCCGTGTCGTATTCCACATCGTAATCTGCACCAAAGGTCTGGGTGATACCGTCGACCAGGACGGCGTGGGAGCCGGGAATAAGCGGGGAGTTACTCATCGAGAAGGTGGTGGTCGACCCGTCGCCGGTGCCGATGGGCTGGGAAGTGGTCGTGTTTAGCGCGGCCGTCCCTTTGATTCCGCGGATATGGAGGGCTCCGATTGCGCCGTGGAGCCCTGCTTCGACCGTTTCTTCGGCCTTTTCACTTGCAAAGAGACCGGTGGAGAGGGATGCAAAGGCAAAAACTGAGGCCACGACCACGAATGCGATCAGCACTATGGCGGTCTCTAGGCCTGTGATGCCTCGCTCATTCCCAATAATGCGCTGCCTACATACTCTGTCAATAATAGCGGTCACCTCAAGATAACTGCCGCCTCTGCGCCTGAGGTGGATCGATTTGTTGCTTCCGGGAGACTGAGTACCAGATCGGAAACTATCTGTGTGATGGACTCTATTATCGAAGAGAGTGATGGGGAATCCCATCACCCGGTGGGGTGATACGGGGGGTGAGAAAAGGGCTAGTCAGGGCCCGGGGGGTTGCGGATTCAGGTGGCCCGTAGCCGCGCCGTAGAGAAGGCCGCGCTCGACAAGCGTGGTTTTATGTTTGTCACAAACAGCCGTTTTCGCCAAGGCAGGGGCTGCGACTCGATTTTCGCCGTGAGATAAGCTCGAAGGTCCCGAACGGCTCTATTCGCACCACAAAAAAACATCAGAGGCGCTCATGTCGAAGGAGACGCGCGAGTTTCCGAGGAAGGTTGCCTGATTCCAGTAGCGGAGTTCCAAACTGTGGTTCCCTGGAGAGAGCAGCGCACCAACTTCGGTGACACCGTATGGACCACCTTCCCAATCGTCAAAGATGATCTTACCATCCAGCGAGAGCATCGCTCCGTCGTCATTACCGATCTGGAACTCAAGGAATTGCTCGTCTTCGCCCGAGACGTGTATCTCAGTCGTGGCGACAAAGGCCTGGGTAAGATTGCCGAGCGTCATGTCGAATGTGGCGGTGAATGTCTCTGCTCGTACGGGCACAATTAGCTCTCGAGACTCATACCACTGTGCATCCCACGAGGTTCGGGTCGCTTCCCGTGTACTCTCCTCCAATTCGCACCAGGCCAGCGCATGGGGTTCGTCCACAGAGAAGCTGGCAGTGGCGCCGGCTTCCAATACGTACCACTCAAGATCGAGCGTATGCGTCCCCGACGGCAGTGCGACCACGGCCCTCTCGGATCGGAATCCGTCGCCCGATGTCAACGATTCCCATGCATTGATCACCAATTTATCGTCGACCCACAGAAGAAAACCGTCCTTCCCGGAGATCTCGATTGCTATGCGTTCCATGGCAGGGCTCGTGTGGATGGTGGCACTCGCGCGAAAACCGATGAATTGGCCCACCGGGTACTCGGAAAAAGCACCGGTCAGGGTCGAGGTGATATTCAGCGGCAAGGACAACTCGTTTTGGTCGAGCGTGAACCACGCCACCTCCCATTGGGTGGTGTTCAACGTGAGCGCAGGACCGGGCGTGGGCGTGGGAGAGGGTGTCGGAGTGGCCCTGGGTTGCGAGCAACTAGCGATCAGGGTTCGATTCCTGTCCATAGTCACCGAGATTGTCGCCGACGCCGGCGACGCCGTGGCTGGCACTACTCCTCCCCACGAAACGAAGTCGAACAGGCACCTGGCAGTTAGTACGACGACCGTGCCCGCTTCATACCTCTTATCAACGCTCACCGGCGCGACTTCAACGGTCCCAAGGTCCCCGTCGGCTATCGACAAAGACAAGCGATACCAGGGGCCCGGTGTTGAGGTGGGGGACGGTGAGGGACTCGCCGTGGCAGTAGGAGTGGTTGTCGGCGTAGCGTTTTTTGTAGGCGTGGCCGTAATTATGGGTGTAGGAGTAATTGTTGGCGTCGTCACGGGCGTTGGCGTTTGCGTAATCAACGGGGCCGGTGTAGCTGTCGGATTGGGGGTGGCTGTTGGAGTAGGAGTGCGCGTCCTGGTGGGCGATGGTACCGGAGTGGGGGTGGCAGACGGAGGCACGGAGGTCGGGGTCTGCGTGGGCATTGACGTTGCGGTGGCCGTAGGTGTTGCCGATACGGCGACGGCTGCCACGGGGACCGGCGTCGTGCCATCGATACCAAAGTCACCCACTACATAAACGATCCCAGCGATGCCGGCTATCATCACCAAAGCGGCCAGCCCGATAAGAAGTGGGTGGGGGCTCTTTATTGCCTCCCCCTCAAGTTCGTACAGGATCTGGCGAAGCTCGATTTCGCCGGTCTTGCCTATGGTGAACTTCTCGATACCGGACTCGCCCCGGAACCGTCCGGCGGGGCGGTACGAGAGACTTACCTCATAGTGGTCCGCTGTCTCTAGCTGGCTGATGACCTCCAAGACGAAGTCGCCGCCAGCGAACACAGAGCCATAGAACTCTGTGTTCTGGCGAGCGTGCTGGATGGCGAGATCACTAGCTTGGTCCAGGGAGACGTGCCTCTGGAACTCACCCTCGGAGTCGATCTTGTCCTCTTCCTAACCGCCCTCGTTGGTCACAAGTACCTCTGCGTGTCAGCAGGGTCTTGGTCTTGGATCCTATTGACGAAATAACGAATCACATTCAATTTGATAAGTACTTGGGCGCTCCCGAGATTCTTTCGACCCAACTGCAGATCAGCCAGGTGGATTCCTCCACAGTGGGGAGAATTTGGTTCCGGCGGCGGACTCCTGTGCGCAACGACGACACACGGTGAACCTAATTTACTAGCCTTCAGCGGCCTCCGCGAGAAAGCAGCCTCTAACTTGGTATTCGTGTGCATAAGGGGTTCAAGTGGAGCGGGAGACCGGATTCGAACCGGCGACAGCCTGCTTAGAAGTAGTATATGGCCTGTTTCAGACTTTGTCACGTGCCTCTGGTGCCTCACTTACGCCTAGCTGAGTACCATATGAACCATAGAAATGTTGTTCAGAGGTTAGCAGGCTTTGCACCATGTCCGTTGCAGTCAAATTGCAGTCAAGTTTTGATAGGGCGAACACATACCCGGGTAAACGCATGAGACCCACCACGCAAAAGCAGGCGTCAAAAAGGGCTGCGATAGCAGTCAGGCGGCACGATGCCCTCCAACTGAAGATCGCTGGGTATTCCGACAGAGAGATCGCCAGGAGGCTTGGGGTAGGTGTATCCACCGCCCATAACGACGTCAAGAACGTCCTGGAGACCCTGGCGCGGGAGCATGCCGAGGAGGCTGCCAACCTGCGAGCACTCCTCAACATCCGGTACGAGGCGCTGTTCCATGCCTACTACGACCAGGCCATCGCCGGCGACACGGAGGCCACGAAGATAGTGGTCGGCATCATGGAGCGGGTCGCCAAGATCAACGGGGTCATCCCCGATAGGTCGCTGGTGACGGTAGACCAGCAGTCAGTTCATTTGGCTGATGGCGAGGTGGCATTCAATATCGAGGCTGCAAGCGGAAACATGGCGAAGATGATGTACGGGGCCGAGGAGGATGAGGTCGGTAACGGTGGTGACTACGTTAAGGCTTAACACACCGGTGGTTAAGGCTTAACGGGTAGGCTACGGGCCACCCCCTACCCAGCACAACCCTGCCTCTGGGGGCAGTATAGCCCAGGAGGCAAGAGGGCCCGATGAGTTCGTCGACAAACAGAGCACGCTGATGCAGGCACGGAGTTGAGAGGTGCTTTAGTTATCTTTTGGCTACAGGCCTAGAAGCAAGATCTTCTCTAATTGGGGTACGCTTCCACTGTGTCTCCACACCTCGTTCCCACCCTTATCGAAAACAATGAACGTAGGAACCACACCTCCTTGATACTTTTGGCGTACATACTTGCCTACATCCGAGACCACGTCGAGCCTGATGACGAGGAAGTGGTCTGTTAGTCCGAGCTCTAGCCTGTCCACGTCAGGCTTAGCCTTCAGGCAAGTGATTCAGAAATTGGAGTACAGTTCAACAAATACAGGTTTTCCAGATGCCAGAGCATTGTTGAAATCTTCTGGACTATAAACAGTATTGGCTTTCGTGCTTGCCATCAACTGGAATGCAACTAGAGATACGAAGGTGACTGCGACCGCAGCCGCGGCCCATTTCGGGCTAAAGAGTAGCCAAGTTAACAATGCCGTGACTAGAAGAATTAGCAATCCGAGAGCGACAAAAGAATAGCTGTTAATTAACAGTGCCATTGTGATTTCACCTTCCGTATTCGGGTGCCAGCCCACTAGATTTGACTAATTTACCCCACCACCCCGCATGACCCTCCCTCTGGAGGCAGTATTGGTCGTTGGGGGTTAGCTTACGATTAGTGGTTGTCCCTTTCGGCTGCACCCAACACCATGCGGATCGCCACACACCGCAGGACTCCCATCGTTGTTTTGAGTGAGTTCTTCGTACCGTACTTTAGTGACCTGAGCTCCGCATTCCCCTGGGCAGTATGCATACGTATCATCTTTAAGGGCTTCCTCTGTCATGACCACATCTCCTTAATATTGGTTGTCTTGTATACCGAGATTTCCATTGTAACCGTGCGGACGTGCAAGGAGCACACAGTCCTTTAAAACTGGAAGGTAGTTACGCCCCGGAAAGTTGTCAATCGTTCTATCTTATCGACGGAGCTACCTAAGGGTGACCCGCACCGACGCAGGCGCTAGGACTACAGTTCGTCGGGCAGTGATATGGCCCCATTTCTACCTAATCCCCCATGGGACTCCTAGCCGTTAGGCTCCACCTCGCATGACCCTGCCTCTGGGGGCAGTATAGCCTTGGGCTACGGCCTAGTGGCGGGCCTGGGGCCTGCCCGATTTCCGGAGTCGAAACATGATTAGTATCGTAAGGATGCTACCCAGGAGTAACATACCCCACCCTATCACGCTGGGGATGGCGACGGTAACTGGGACCGAAGTCACTGTGATTTGGGACGAGTCTGAGCCGGAGGCTCCATCGTCGTCTGTCACCGTTACAGTGACGGTAAACGTTCCCTTGTCCTGGT
>Ga0115002_10003273_pt1 | contig 20365 bp, 15 predicted proteins | sample ArcticOcean_MG_C_8_FD_89576 | JGI IMG/M metagenome (GOLD analysis project Ga0115002, IMG submission 89576) | Marine microbial communities from western Arctic Ocean - ArcticOcean_MG_CB11_86 | ecosystem: Environmental > Aquatic > Marine > Oceanic | place: Arctic Ocean: Canada Basin | collected... | reverse complement strand
CGTGTTGGATCTTCTGCCCAGCAGATCAAAGGAGTGGGCCTGATACTCGAATTGTGTGTCTGCCGACAGGTCGGAGGCGCTCACAACATGCCGTCGCGTTCGTAGTTGTCGGTAGGCGCGCAGCAACTCGCGCTCAAAGCCATCGATCTGAGTCTCGATGCCCGCATTGGCCAGCACCGTTTGCGCCGCGGGTGTGATCGTGTCCGCCAGGGCGATGCGGCCTGCCAATAGCAGTCCAGCACCACGCAACGTGACCGAATCCGTTGCTGCCAACCCCGGGTTGCCGAAGTCGACCCACTCTGTTTGTCCCGCTTGCCTGACGCGGATTGTATCGGCAAGACCTGTAAACCGACTCTCCCAGCTGAGGGAGGCGCCATTGAATCGGCGCTGAACGTCGACGTTGAAAATCTGGTTGGCAAAGCGTGGACGCAGGGCCCGTCCAAGCGATCCCGGCGCCAGCAGCAGCGCGTCTCGGTCAGCGTCATCGGGAGATGTACTGAGTTCAATGGCCACCACCGAAAGGAAGGAGCCCCTCTCGGCGACGTCGCCGACAATCTGAAAGGTGAATGTGCCCAGAACCCCACCGGCTGTGACAAGCGTCTCGTTGGCTCCAACCAAGACTGACGCACCTTCGACTCTCGTCAGGCCATCCGCTCCTTCGACGGGAGGTGAGCTGATATCGACGGCAGCGTCACCGAGCAGGTTGCCGCCGACAAAGCTGTCGAAACTCAGCAGGGCTGCATCAAAGGCGACCTCGGTCCTGTGTCCCTTGATTTCACTGACCCCTGCGGCAACAACGGTCAGCGTCACCACGTCACCAATCTGTGGGCCTACCAGGGTCGACGAGTCTTCGATGCGTGCAGTGAAGCCCTCATTTAATCCCCCCGCGGCGATACCACACAGCAACAGGATCTCGATGCAGCTTGTTAGAAATGTGCGCTTCATACGGGTTGGAGCCCTTTACCAATCGGGGTTGGCACACCTGGACCTCATCAAGCTAGGCGAAGAAAGATCATTCCCATCGTGACCGTGCTCACACCGGCCAATTTCCAACGATTCCAGCTCTCGCCGAGCCAAAGAATTCCCGCCGCAGCACCGATGACGATCGAACACTCGCGGGCTGCCACAATATACCCAACCGGCCCCAACCCAAAGGCGAAAAGAATGAGAAGATACGTCAACATCGCACCAATCCCGATGCCGCAAATGGGTTTCCATGACTGTCGCCACACCAACATGACCTGAGTCGTACCCCGCTTCAGTACCACGGGACCCAGCAACAGGCTCGTGAGCAGATACATGGCCCAGATATAGATCACGGCCGGTACCAGATGCGTGCCAATCTTGTCGATGATCGAATACAGGGGGATCGTCAGACCCACGCCGAGGGCCAGACCCATGCCTTGCGACCGTTGGTTGATCCAGGCAGGTACCGCCAAAAAGGCGATGCCGAGACAGATGGCGGCGATACCGAGGACACCGACGAAGGAGATGGACTCGCCCAACACATACTGGGCCATCAGTGCAGTCAGGCCGATCCCTGAGCCGCGGGCGATGGGGTAGATGACCGAGATCTCGCCACGTTCATAGGCGCGGCCGAGAAGCAGGAAATAGAGCGCGTGGACGATGCCGGTGAGAAGCACGCAGGCACCGGCGGCGGGAGTCGTCGCCCACGGGTCGACGCCGAGACTCCAGCGCCATAGGGCGAAGGGTGTGATGAAGAGGGTGGCGACGAGGCCCCCGAGCCACAGAACAATGAGGTCGCCGCGAAGACGTCGAGCGGCCAGGTTCCAACCGGCGTGACAGAACGCGGCAAGTAAAACGAGGCCGAGAACGCTCAGCGACATACCAACCGAGTATGTTGAATCAGCAGTGTCCTTACGCCTCAATCACGTCGGTGGCGTAGCCGAACAATGCCGAATACCCACCCGTGTGCAGGAAGACGATGGGGCCGTCATCCTTGCCCAGTTTGCCCGTGCGAATGTGGTCGATCAACGCCGACATGGCCTTGCTCGTGTAGACGGGATCCATCAGCAGCCCTTCGCTACGCGCCACCAGACGGATCGCTTCCAAACCGGCCGGCGTAGGCACGCCGTAGCGTTCGCCCACGTAGGTGTTGTCGTTATCGAATTGCGAGGCTTGAAGGTGAATGTCCAGCCCGGCCCGTTGGGCGCCCTGATTGGCGATACGTGCCATCTCGTCGAAGCGACCGTCGCAGCCTTCAAATGGGGAGATTCCACGCACCTTCATCGTACTGCCCAGATACTGCAGTCCCAGCACCATGCCCGCTTGCGTCGTGTCCAGAGCGCACACATACAGCCATTGTGGGTCGATACCCAGTTCACGTGTCTGCTGAACGATCTCGAGGGCAGATTCTGCATAGGCCAAGCCATCCAGATCGACGGTGTCGTCCTCGCGGGGTCGATAGACCGTGCGACCCTCATCCCGCAGTCGCTGCACCGTTGCCGCAATGATCTGTTGTTGGCGCGGCCGATCGGCATCACTCAGGACGGTTACGTGGGCGCCAAACAGACGCATGAGCAGATGGTTACCCTGCACCTCCTCATGGTCGATGGGTCGCACTGGTCGCAGAATAAGATGCAGTTCCAGACCCAGTCGGGCGCAGGCAGCAGCCATCTGTCGGCAGTAGTTGGACTGTACAGCGGCACCAAAGACGATGACCTCGGCCCCTTTGTCGCGGGCATCGGCCATGGCGAATTCGAGCATACGTGTTTTGTTGCCACCAAAAGCCAGACCTGTCAGATCGTCCCGCTTGATGTAGATCTCCGGGCCACCAAGCTCACTGGACAGGCGGGGCAGATGCTCCAATGGTGTGGGTCGTACCGAGGCGAGGGGAATACGTGGCAGCGTATCTAGGGCGGCCTGCAACAGTTGTTCGCGATCACGACTCATGACGTTTCCTTTACCGATTTCCTTGTGGCCAACCCTTGGTGGGCAGCTTCGACAACTTCGATTGCCGGTGGCATTCTTCCATGACGGCCATCTGCACACGCACCTGTTGTGGGGTAATCTCCAGTTTGGCACCCTCACGCAGGCTCTTGTACAAGTGATCGTAAAACTGCTTGGACATCCATTCGAAGGCATTGACCTGCGCCTTGGATGGGGCCCAGCTCTTCTCAGTAAAAGCGAGCTTTTCGCTGCAATAGCTGGGTCCTGGCAGTGGTTTGCGAGATAGTTTCTGTGTCGGCGCCTTCTTTGGATCAAAGTAGCGCCAGCGCAGGCCCGAACCACCGCCACTGAGTCCGCCCTGCGTGCCGTGCACGGTGATCATATCCCCCGGGTAGGCATCGCAACTGGAAATCTCCAGATCGATCACAGGGGCACCCTTCTTTTTCAACACGACTTTCACGTAGTCTTCTGCGTCTCCCCATGTATTGGCTCGATCCATGGCACACAGAACTTCGTCCGGCTTCTTGAAGCCCTGGAGACAGACGGCCCAATCGACGAAGTGTGGTCCTGTGTTGAGCAGATTGCCCCCTTTGTACTCCTGCACGGTCTGCCAGTCCCAGCGACGGGCGAAGCCATTGGCCGTGATGCGCACTTGCACGATGCGGCCCAATACACCGGAGTCGATGACATCGAGGGTCTTACGAAACACGGCTCGATATCGTGATTGCTGGAAGGGGGCCAGAATCCGCTTCGCCTTGCGTGCGGCGGCGATCATCTTGTCCAACTGCGCCACATTCCATGCCGCCGGCTTTTCGCATACGACATTGTGTCCCGCCGACAGAGCAGCAATCGTTGCGGGTGGATGCAGATACGAGGGCAATGAATTGACCACCAGGTCCAGATCGCGCCTGCCGAGCAGGTCATCGATGGACCGATAGCTGTCACAGCCAAATTCCTTCTCGGCACGTTGTCGACGTTCAGCCAGAAGATCGGCAACGGCGACAATCTTGTATTTCCGCGGCGACTGTTCGAACCAACGGGCATGGATGCTCAGCCCGCTACGTCCCTGGCCTAGGATTCCGACACGAATAGGACCACGAGAAGTGGCTCGTGCAGCGCACATGGTTCAAGCTCCTGTGGAGGGAAGATCAGCTGACTCGTGGCGCTACGAAGGGTCGCCTCAAACGCCCTGTCAAGGCGGATCACTTTGCCGGGGAGAGGCCCCACCGTATTTTCACAAGTCGTCTTCGCTGTGTTTTCGCCTCCTCCCCCGATACCCAAACGACACCAAATCCAACGATCCGCGCACACGAAACTCGAGCAGATGCCGCTTTCTGCAACAACCGACCTGTTGCAGGAAATCGACCAACAGACGCCCTGGACAGGTTTGCATCTACTGAATCTGGCCGATGGCCAAAGCGTCGATGTCGGCGAGCAGGAAGAGGTGACCCTGATCTTGCTTGAAGGGGGAGGTTGCACAGCAGCGGGCGACTGTCTGACGGCGCCAGCGGCTTTGACATCGACGCCGGCGCGTGCGGCCTTCACCGCCAGTGGGCCAACGCGCCTCCTCAACGCACGTGTGGGTCTCGAGCAGGTTGGAGAGTCTACATCGAAGCACGACACCTTTGATGCAAAAAAGCTGACCTGGCGACCGTCCATTCACGGGGGCAGTGGCCAGATTGCGACGCGCCATCTGTGGCGTCCAGAAGACTTTCATGGTGATTCGTGGGTTTTCGTCGATCACGCGATCCTGGGATCAGACAGCTCGTTGGGCCACCACTACCACGGTGCATTGGAAGAGGTGTTCATCATTCTCGCCGGCACGGGATGGATGACGATCGGTGAGCGAACCTTTGACGTGGGACCCGGTTCGGTGACGTTTCACCCCATTGGTGTCGGACATGGTTTATACAATTCGACCCACGAGGGCCTCGACTTCGTACGTCTCGCTGTTGGCATACCCGGCGAGACCTTCACGACCATCGACCTGGACAGTGACCTGAAGAGTCGCCGACCGCAGGATTGACTCGGGAGAATGACAATGGATACAACGCGCGTTCATCACCACACGGTCAAACGCATGACGGATGCTGCCGTGGCTCTGATGCAGTCACTGGATGAGGGTCAGCGGCAACAAGTCTGCATGCCCTTTGATGGTCCTGTCCGTACCGACTGGCACTATGTACCACGCGATCGTGTGGGCCTGCCCTTGAAGCAGATGGATGCGATTCAACAGCAGCTGACACGCATGCTATTGTCCACCGGCTTGAGTGCCACGGGTCAGCAGACCGCATCGACCATCATGGAGCTGGAGACCGTCCTGGCCCAGATTGAAGGCGGCGAGCGTCGTTTTCCGCGTGATCCCGAGCTCTACTACCTAAGCCTCTTTGGTGACGTGGGCGGCGAGCAGCCCTGGGGTTGGCGTTTCGAAGGACACCACATCTCGATCAATCACACGATCATCGAGGGATGTCGTCTTGCACCCGCACCGTTGTTCTTCGGTAGCAATCCCGCTCATGTGCGCCATGGCGAACGCGAGGGTCTGCGTGCTCTGGCCGCCGAGGAAGACGTCGCGCGCGATCTGCTCAGCCAACTCGATGGTGAACAGCAGCAGGTCGCCATCGTCAGTGCTGAGGCGCCACCTGATATTTTGACCACGAATGTCGTCACTGTCACCGACGAACTACCCGACGAGGGGCTCCTGGGTAAGGATATGAGTGCTGGACAACTTCAGGTATTGGAGTCATTGATCCACGTGTATGTCTGGCGATTACCAGAAGGCGTGGCCGAAATGGAGATGGCGCGAGTCCGTACATCCGATCTAAGCAAGGCCCGCTTCGCCTGGGCGGGATCTACGGATCGAGGGGCTGGTCACTACTATCGTGTCCAAGGTGATTGTTTCGTTGCCGAATACGACAACACGCAGACCGACGCCAACCATATTCACGCCGTGTGGCGTGACCTGCACGATGACTTCGGACAACGACTGCTGCGCGAGCACTACCGCGCCAGCCACTAGCCCCAAAGTATCGGCCCAGGAACAGACTCTATCACGACAACCTTCCCGCTGCGTGACCAAATCAGATCGCAGCTACACGACCGTTTCGCTGCCGGTGCCTACGACAATTGGATCGTCTGGGCCGGAGAGCTGTCGATCCAGATCGATGGCCTGACGTTCGCACCCACTCTGGCACGGGCCTATGTGACGGCAGACCGACCCGTGTCGATGCGTGTACGGGTCGAGCTATTTCTCGGCGCCCTCGATCTTACGCGAATCCGGCCAGGGCTCATCGATGTTCGTCTGCGCTCGGATGCGGTCGACGACGCCACTGGATGCGCACCGATGTTTCTGGATGTCGACGAGGCAGAGACGCCTCGTTTATGCGAAGGAAATCTTGTCTTTCATTCGTCCCGATTGCCGCTGAGCCGCTGCGGCACGTATCGGTATACGGTTGAATTTTCTGCCGACGAGTATGCTCAAGATGATCCGGGCAAGCAGTGGATTGGTCTCCCCGACGTGGCGCCGACCCAGGATGGCGTCCTGGTCGTGTCACCAGCCTGGGTGGCCCAAGCACCATCGATGATGGAGGTATGCTTGCGCAAGCTGCATGCACGCGTGGACGAAGATGGCATGTTCTACAGTGGGCACATTCAGAATCTGACGGCGGTCGTTGCCGAGTTACCTGTGGATGTGATCTACTTGTTGCCATTCTTCCGACCCGGCTGCGGCGATCTGCATACGGGTGAGGATGTTCGCAAAGGTGACCTTGGCAGTCCCTACGCGGTGGCTGACTTTTATGCTCTCGATCCAGATCTGGTGCCGGACCCTGCGCAGATCGATCTGGCTCCATTGTTCGACGAGGGTCTGTTTGATTCGACCGATGTCACGGAGACTCTCGGTATCTCAGCTGCTGGGCCGCAGCAGCTGGTGGAGCTCGGCAGCGAAGCGATCGTCGCACACTACGGTGAAGATCCTCTAAGGCAGTTGGTCGCCAGGGCGCACCTGCGCGAACTGACTCGCCAGGCCCATGCAGCAGGCAAGCGGGTCATCTTCGATCTGGTTCTGATGCAGACGAGCCGTGACAACGAACTGATTCTTCGTCATCCAGAATGGTATGTACAGGAAGCCGACGGCAGACCATCGATTCATCGTATCGCCTGGCTCGAATATTCAGACGTGGCACTTTTCGATCTTGCCAACAACGAACCCCTGCAGCAATACCTACTGGAGATTGCACCCTATTGGATCCAGCGTTGCGATCTGGACGGTGTGCGAATTGACGCAAGTCAGACCATAGATCGCACGTTCCTGAGCAAATTGCACAATCGGATTCACGACATTCGTCCCGATGCACTGGTGCTCGGCGAGACCCTGTGCCCGATCGAAGAGGCCGTGGACATTCCCGTTGACATGATCTACGCGCTGCTTGTCGATTTCCATCGTGATGCATACGAAGCGACACCGCTGATTGATTTTCTGGAGCAGATGCATTCAACTTTCGCCGCCGGTACTGTGGCCAAGGCATATTTCGAAAATCACGACAGTCCGAGAGCTACCCGGGTCTGGCAGGAGCGGTTCGAAAGGGAACTGTCAACGCAGCCGACGGCACAGCGGTACTGGCAGGGCCTTTCTCATCCAACCCAGTCTGCGCATCGCACGATGGCCGTCACCAAGAATCTTCAGGCCACGCTCATCAACGCCACTCTCGGAACGACGCCCGCCGCCCAGCAGGCACAGGACTCACAGCGCCCGGTGCAAGCTAGTGGGTGTCGATTGGCATGGGCTCTGGAGTGGGGCAGTCAGTGGGGGGAGTGTGAGGCGACGGATTTTGAGAATCCAACCTTGCTGCGTGCAGATCTGGCAGCACCGTCACCCGGGTCAGATCTCGGGAGTGCCTACCGTGCTCTTCCGGACATGATGGACGCCCTCGCGCCGCTGCGGTATGGGCGTGTCTACTATCACCGGCATATAGAGGGAGGTGATCGGGTCCTGGCCGCCACACGTTACCTGGTTGACACGGACCAGGTTGGTTTAGCGATCGTCGTGCTCCACAACCTGGATCCCTTCAATCATCACCAGATTCACATCGAAATGGACTGGCTGGCAGAGCGATTTGCAGGAACGTTGTCGCGACCGGTTGTCGTCTATGACTCATACAAAGCACTCAATCTGGTCACTGGTAACACGCCATGCCTTACATTACAGGGCCCGGTGATTCGAGCGGATCTTGCCCCCCTGCAATCACAGTTCCTGCGTTTGGACCCATAATCCATCCATCGCCGGAGCAACCTAATCAAGATTTTTTTCGTCAGGAGACAACAGATGAACGTCTTACGTAGCCGCAGAACCCGTTGGCTCATGCCCGCCCTGTTGCTGGCTGCCACCGTGTGGTCCTGTGGCGCTACAGGATCCTCTGCGCCGGCGGCTGAAGCGACGGTGACAACGGCCCAGGACAGTACGCTGTATGCCATCGGCCATGGAATGGTGCAGCAATTCAGAATGCAGACAATGTTTACCAAGGAAGAGATCGCAGTCATCTCTCTTGGTTTCCGCGATGCCATTCTGGGAGAAGAATTTGATCTGGAAACCCAGATGACGCAGATGAACGAGCTGATGTTGGCGCGCAACGAGAAGGTCATGGAAGCGCAGAAGGGTGAGGCCGAGGTGTTCCTCGCTGCAGCGGCTGCAGAGGAAGGCGCCCAACGTACCGAGTCAGGCCTAGTCTATCAGGAAGTTGTCGCCGGCACGGGACCCAACCCGACAGTGAGCGATTCGCTCACCGTGCACTATCATGGAACGCTTGAGGATGGCACGGTCTTCGATAGTTCCGTCGATCGCAGTGAGCCGATCGGGATCAAACTTGGCCAGGTCATTCCCGGTTGGCAGGAGGGCCTGAAGTTGATGAAGGCCGGTGGCAAAGCGAAGCTGACCATTCCTGGTGATCTGGCCTATGGACCACGCGGGCAAGGTGGGATTCCGCCGAATGCAACACTCATCTTCGATGTTGAACTGATCACCGTTCACTAAGCAGGAGAAACCAGCGTGTCGAGTATAGGTGTCATCCACTACAACTGGCCCGGGTATGATCTGGAAGGATTTGCGCGGCGAGCCAGTGACATCGGCTACAAGTCCTGCGAACTACAGATCGGTGATATCTGGGACGAAGCTGATGACGACGATGGTCGTCGTGCAGAGCAGGTACGAGCGTTGTTTGACAGTGTTGGTATGACGATCTCGGCTGTGGCTGCGGGCAACGATTTCTTGCAGGCAGAGCGCAGCGATTGGGAAGCACAGATCGAGCGCTATCGGCGTGTTTGTCAGATCATCCCCCACGCTGGCACGGACATCATCCGCTCCGACGGTGGTTGGAACAGAGGTGATCTGGTGCCCGACGGGGAGTGGGATGGTATGATGCTGGAAGCATTCCAGCGTTGCGCTGAATTCCTCGAGGAACTCAATGTTCGCATCGCCCTGGACAACCATGGCGTGTCAACGAATGACGGAGACTGGCAGCTGAGTCTGATCGAGCGAGTCGGTTCGTCGCGACTGGGTGTAAATCTGGACACGATGAACTATCGCTGGTTCGGACACGACCTGGACAAGGTCGATCACTTCTACGAGATCCTGGCGCCCCATGTGTTTCATACGCACATGAAAGACGGCACCGGTTCGCGTGAGAACTACAAGGGGGCCGCCCTCGGCGAGGGTGAAATCCACCTAGATCACGCGCGTGCTTGCCTGGCAAAGGCCGGCTATGATGGTGCCTGGACCGCTGAATACGAGGGTCCTGAGGCAGAGGGTGGTATCGGCTACGAGAAGTGCTACACCTGGCTCAAGGCGAATATCTGATCAGATGTTCGGGCTGTGAGGCAGCCTGAATTATGGGCAGCGATGAGTCAGAAATTGAAAAGGCGCCCCATCCAAAGAAGGATGGGGCGCCTGTATTTTTGCCTGTCCTGATACGCCTCAGGTGACGCGACGAGTCTCGGTACGCTTCTTTCGCGCCGATTCTTCATCCTCCATCTCGCCCATCACGTTCTTGTTCTTCTCGAGGATCTGCTTCTGACTCTGGGCGACTTTCAGTCGGCCCAGGGCTTCGCTCTTCATTTGAACGACCTGATTGATCTGTTGGTTCATTCGAACGATCAACGATGTCGTCATCACTTTGGCCAAAATGACGCCAAAGGAGAAGACGAGGGCACCCAGCATTGCAGGAAGTTCTAAAGCTTGCATTCCGATTCCAGTTGGATCACGAACAGAATCCGGCCCTGCAAAAGGACCGGGCGTCTTTATATAGGTAGGTCACAGGCGCGATGGATCAAGTCCGAATCGAAGGCCGCACAAATCAGCTGCCGGCCCTCTCCACCGCTTCCAACTGCTTATGCAAGCGTTTGGCGGACACTCGCTGAGCTGTACCCAACTCCTGGGCGAAGACGGAAACGCGGTACTCTTCCAACAGCCAGCGATAGATGTCGATCTGTTGTCGACGTGCCGCCCCTTGTATAGCCAGGTCGCTGGAGATCTTCTCCAACTCGTCATCGAAGGGTTGAATCTGTCGCGCCTTGACGCGGTCCTTGGATCTGTCCGCGCGCTGGCGATCTGCTCGTACGTGCACTGCCTTCAGATATCTCACCAGATCAGCAAGACGCTCTATGTCGGTGCTGGCGAGAAATCCCTTCGGTAGCAGGCGCTTGAGATCTGCGCCCAGCTCTGGATAGGGTTGACCGATGGCGATGATCTGCGATCGCCAGTGGACGATGTCCTCGATCTGATAAAGAATTCGCTCCGAAAGACCGTCGAGTCGATCCCGTGCCATTTGCACACGCTCAGCAAATCGCGTCTGCGTCAAAGGCAACAAGGGCGGCTGCAGGAAGAGATAGCGAGCGACGGAGGTGTATGTCTGCGCCTCAAGTTCGGCTGGCTCTCCAAGGGATCGATGCTCGGAGACGAGCTTGCGCAGGTCACACAACTCGCGTTGCAGCCAGGCCACTTCATCACGCAGAGCGAATTCACACATGCGTATCAGACCATTTGGGGTCGAAGTTTCGGCCTCATCGCGTTGCGGAAATACACGTACGTGCACGCTGCTGCCATCCAATTGCAACCCCGGGAAGCCAAATACAGGCACACCTGATACTTGTGTCACCTCCAGGCGCTCGGGCAGATCACCAAAAGACCAATCGATGACGTCATCTTGTTCCCATCGCTTGACCACATCCTGCCAAGCATCACCGGCCTGAACCGGCGCCGCGGCAGGTCGCTCAAGCTGTGACGTCAACGCCGTCAGGTCACGACCTGCCACGATGGTTTCACCACCGCGACCCTCTACTTCGACGCGCATCGTCAAATGGGGGGGGATCTGTTCCGCGTCCCAGTCGGTGCGACGCACCGTGATGCCGCACTCCTGCTCCACACACCGTTCCAGCGCATCGAGGAAGGATCCATCTGCGGGTCTCAGTTTTGGTGCGAGTCTGCGTGCCGTCTCCGGCACGGGTACGAAACGCTTGCGCAGCGCCTTGGGCAGGGAACGGAGCAAGTAGGTGACCTTCTCCTCGCGCAGTCCGGGTACAAGCCATTCCAGAACGTCAGGACGTACGGCATCGACGAGTCGATAGGGGACCCGAAGGGTGACTCCGTCTTCATCCTGTCCGGGTGAATAGGCATAGACGAGAGGTAAGGGTTCGCCATCGCCAAGTTCGACACTTGCAGGGAAGGCATTGTCGTCCAGCGCAAGATTATGCCCGGCGAGCAATGTGGATTCCTCGGCATGGAGGAAGTCATCCCCGCCCTGGTCCTTGACCAGCTTGTTCAGATCGGCAACGGCACCGACGCCCTCAGGAAGTCTCTCGGCATAGAAATCGTGGAAGGCATCGTCCAGATCCACAGGGTGCCGCTGCCGTGCTTGCCAGGCATCCAGGCGTCCTCGTAGTAGACTGTTGTGCTCGAGGAAGGGATGGTGAACCCCGTCGACATCGTCAGCAATCAGCGCCTCGCGGATGAAAATGTCCGTCGCTTCCCGCGGCGCGATCCGACTGTAGCCGATACGGCGATTGGCCACCACCAGACCATGGAGGCGCACCGTCTCATAGGCTAGAACCCGGGAGGCGGAGCGACTCCAGTGTGGATCACGATGACTGACACGGCACAGATACGCTCCTAGTTGCTCGATCCAGGCAGGTTCAATCGCGGCGGCAATTCGGCCATAGAGTCTGTTGGTCTCGACCATCTCTGCGGCGATGATCCAAGCGGGATTGTTCGTCTTCTTTTTGCCAGATCGTTGAAACAGACTTGAACCAGGAAACAACATGACCTGCCGACCTCGAGCCGCATTGTAGAGGTTGTGTGCTTTGGGCTCCCGTTTCTTCTGTGCCACATTGCTGAACAGGCCAGTGAGGATGCAGCGATGGATGGCATCATATGCTTCGGCGCCGACGCGGACACCCGTCTCGTCGCTTGCGTCTTGGGTGTCTCGTCCCAGACAACTTACGTCGAGGCGGAAGCCACCCTTTTCCCGCAGGGTGGATGCCAACTGCGCATGGATATCGCGCCATTCGCGCATTCGCGTGAAAGAGAGGAAATGTTCCCGACAGAATCGGCGCATCTGGCTCTGTGTGCCCGTCTCGAGTCGATCGTGATAGGCATGCCAGATATTGAAGAGCGAGATGAAGTCTGAGCGCGAATCGTAGAAGCGCCGATGCTGCGCATCTGCTTCCGTCTGCTTGTCGGTCGGTCGTTCGCGCGGGTCTTGTACTGATACGGCAGCGGCAATGACCAGCACTTCAGGCAGGGCGCCCTCGGCGTGGGCCTGCAGGATCATGCGTGACACAGTGGGGGCGATCGGCAAATGTGCCATGTCGACACCAAGGCGCGTCAGACGTTTGTCCTGGTCGATGGCGCCCAGTTCTTCCAACATCTGATAGCCCCCCTTGATCGCTGCAGGCTGAGGTGGATCGATGAAGGGGAAATTCTCCACGGCGCCAAATTCCAAATCAAGCATGCGCAGGATGACATCGGCGAGATTGGCGCGCTGGATCTCTGGTTGTGTGTATTCGAGGCGAGAAAGGAAATCTTCCTCTCCGTACAGTCGTACGCAGATGCCCTCGGCGATGCGACCACATCGACCCTTGCGCTGCTCAGCACTGGATTGGCTGATTGCCTCGATCGGCAAACGCTGTGTCTGCGTCCGCGGGTTGTAGCGACTGACGCGGGCGAGACCGGTATCGACGACGTAGCGGATTCCCGGAATGGTCAGGGACGTTTCGGCGATATTGGTGGCGATCACAACGCGCCGCCCCGAGTGTTCGCCAAAGACGCGATGTTGTTCGGCGGCAGACAATCGCGAGAACAACGGCATGATTTCGACAGGTCCAGACCTGGTTCCCGGACCCTTTGACGAGCTAAGGCGGGCTTCCAGCAAATCGCGTGTCTCGCGGATATCTCGCTCCGATGGCATGAAGACGAGTACATCGCCCCGTCCACCTTCTGCCAACAGACGTTCGACGGCCGTCGCGGCACCGTCCGTATACGACAGGTCGCCGCCCCCGTCTTCGAACAACTCTTCAAGGGGCCAATGGCGCACCTCGACTGGGAACATACGCCCCGAGACCTCGATGATGGGTGCACCATCGAAGGCATCCGAGAAACTCTGCGTGTCGATCGTGGCAGAGGTGATGATGATCTTCAAATCGGGGCGACGCTCTCGAAGAGAACGCAGGTATCCCAGGAGAAAATCGATGTTGAGAGATCGCTCATGCGCCTCGTCTACGATCAGCGTGTCGTATTCGAGCAGGTCGCGGTCAGAGCGAATTTCGGCGAGGAGCATGCCGTCTGTGACGAACTTGACCAAGGTCTGCGGCGCCGTCTGATCACGAAAGCGAATCTTGGCGCCTACCTGTTGGCCCCACTCCACGTCCAATTCCTCCGCAAGCCTGCGAGACAGGGACAGAGCCGCTACACGACGTGGTTGGGTTACGGCGATCCTGGCAGCTCTACCACGCGCTGCTTGCAGACAAATCTTGGGAATTTGCGTGGTCTTACCCGATCCTGTGTCGCCGGCGATGACGACGACCGGATTCTGTTCAATCGCCTGTCGGATGTCGTCTACCCGGGCGCTGATGGGCAGCTCTTCGGGGAAACGGATGGTTATCCCCTGCAGAGCTTTCTCACGAGTTTTTCGGGTTCGCACAGAACGATGCAGGTCTTGCTTAATCCGATCCAGATCCGCTACGAGTCGTTTGGAGACTCGCCCCTCGAGCAGCCCCTGGCGCAGAGCGTTGAGATGGCGGCTTAAGCCCACCTGTTCTCGCAGCATCGCCTGCGGCAGCGCGGCTAATAGTCGCGTGATTCGTTGATCAGGTGCAGTGGGAGGCGTGGTCACAGGACAGAGATTTCCACAGGCAGTAGAGGGAGATCCACGATCAGGCGTCTCCGATCGTGATTGCGACCCATATTAGATGAACACATCGAGTGAGCAAGAAGGTACCCCTGCTGTGAGAACAATGGAAATTCCGCGAGCAGAAATCGACCGATCCTGCACTGTCATCGACCGGTCCTGCACCGCCTTGGGAGATAGAGAATGAGTGAGATCTGGAAGCAGGCTGAGTTGTGGCTCGCCGTTCATGGAATGACGGCGTCCCTCGTACGACTGCTGGCTGTTCTGGCGTTGGCGGCACTGAGCAATGTCGTGACTCGGCAGGTGCTGGTCCGCTGGATTGGTGGACTGATCCGCACGACCCGGACGAAGGCGGACGATGTGCTGCTGCAGCGCAATGTGCTGCGCCGCTTGGCCCTGCTGGCGCCCGTTATAGTCCTGTACTACGGGGCGGACGCGCTGCCAGGTGATCTGGGGATGGTTCGTCAGGTGGTGAGTGCAACCATGTTGCTGGTGCTGCTGATGGTCACCGGGGCCGTGATCAATGCCTTCCAGGATCTGTCCGGAGACTTCGCCAGTGCCAGCGAGGTGCCGATCAAGAGTTATGCCCAAATCGTAAAACTCGTCGTCTACATCCTGGGTGGCCTAATGACGGTCGCTGTTTTGACCGGGCGCTCTCCCTGGGTGCTTATGTCGGGCATCGGTGCACTGATGGCCGTCATCATCCTCGTGTTTCGCGACACGATCCTCAATATCGTCGCCAGCATCACGATCACGGCGAACCGACTGGTGCGGGTCGGCGATTGGATCGAAGCACCCGCTTTCGGTGCCGACGGGGATGTCATCGACATCGCCCTGCATACCGTGAAAGTACAGAACTGGGACAAGACGATTACGACGATTCCGACCTACAAACTTGTAGAAACATCCTTCAAGAATTGGCGCGGTATGTCGGAAAGTGGTGGCCGTCGTATCAAACGAGCCATCTATATCGACATGAATACGATCCAACTCTGTGACACACAGATGCTCGAGCGTTTTGAGCGTTTCGAATTGCTCGCAGAGGGACTAAGGCAACGACGTGCGGAGGTGGAGCGTTACAATGCTGAGCATGTCACGGATACGAAGGAACTGATCAACGGTCGGCGGTTGACGAATGTTGGTACCCTGCGTGCCTATATCATCGCCTATCTCAGACAGCATCCCAGAATTCACCAAGATCTGACCTTCTTGGTGCGTCAGCTGGCACCGACATCCAAGGGACTACCCATTGAGATCTACGTCTTCACACGCGATATCGAATGGGTGAAATACGAGGAGATTCAGGCGGATATCTTCGACCACCTGCTTGCGGTGATGCCCATGTTCGATCTGCGAATTTTCCAAGAACCCACGGGAGCGGATTTCACGGCCCTGCGTGATTCTTCGTAGCCCGACTCAGGCAACGCGCACAGTAGCTACTCAGGTAACGCGCAGAATTGAGTCCATCACGCGGGCCGTACGCAAGGCGGACTCGCCTGTGCTCGGACAAGACCCTTTGCCCAGCAAATCGTCCACGATGCTCTGGATGAGGGGCTGCTGCACGTGGTCGGGGGGATCGATCGTGACTTCCTTCACCGGCTTCGACTCCCGCTCAAGTCGCAGGGGTCGTGCCAGATCAAAGGCAGAGCAGCAGATCCGGCCCTGGCTCCCAACGATTTCGATCTCTTCTGTCCGACTGTCCTTGTAGGCGGTGAAGACCCACAAGCCACTGCCCACAACCCCGGAGGCATGTTGCCATGCAGCGGTGACTGCATCGTCACAGTTGTAGAGACCTGCCTGATTGACTGCCTGGCCGCAGGCTTCGTGGACGGGGCCCAGCAGATAGTCGAGCACATCGAGCTGATGACAACCCAGATCGTGGAAATAACCACCCTTTCCTGCGATCTGGGCCTCAACTCGCCAGCCGGCACCGGCGCCACTCAGATCTGCCTGCGACGGGGACCCGAAGAGGCGAATGTTGACGAAGCGTATGTCACCGATCGCTCCCTCCTGCAGCCACTGTTCGACCTGCATGAACACGGGGAGTCGTCGCCGATAGTAGGCGACGAAGAGGGGGACACCTGCTTCAGCACAGGCCAACCTCATCTGCTGTGCCTCATCGCCGGTGCGGGCGATGGGTTTTTCGACATAGACGGGCTTGCCCGCGGCGGCCACCTTGCGCGTCAGTTCCAGGTGAGTCGAAGGGGGCGTCGCAATATAGACGGCGTCGACACCATCATCTGAGATCAGCGCGTCTACATCATCGTACCAACGCGGCACGTCGTGGCGCCGGGCGAAGTCGGCGGCCCGTTTACCATCACGACGCATGACGGCGACAAGTTGCGAGCCCTCGGCCTTTTGCAGTCCCGGCCCTGACTTCACCTCGCATACATTTCCACAACCAAGTATTCCCCAGCGAATCGTCGTCATCGCAGCACCGTCATGTGGCCCCAACCATAGATGAAGAGGATCGCCGTCCACAGGACTTGCCGACCCCATTTGGGATACGTGCGGATCCCGGCGCTGACGACGGCGGCGAGGAAGGGTGCCGCCATCAAGGCGTAGAATGGATAAGGCAACCACAACAGCCAGATCGCACCGGGAGCCAACCAACCGGCCCACAGTAGAGAACGTCGTGGATCGCGACGATTGCCCTGTTGAGCACGCAGCCCCGAAAAGAGCAGGAAAAGAATCAGCGCTGCTGTTGCCAGTGTGCCAGGAAGATTCAGGCCGTCACTCACACGGCCCAGCCCCTCCAATGCTTCCAGAGGCGCGGCGATATCGCCGATCCTTGAGCGCAGAAAACGCTCCACAGGATCAGCAAAGAGGCTGACGAACAGGGCCAATGGCAGGATCTGTGCGAGCCACCATTGCCGCTGCCGAGCATGGGTGCGTTCGCGAGCGATGAGCATGCACGCCGACTGTAGCAGAGGCAGAACGAAGAGTCCACCGTGCAGCAGCAGGGCGGCAAGGCTGGTTGCGGACCAACCTGCGAGCCAGCGATTGTCGCCAGCGCGCAAGAATTCGAGAAAACATAGAGTCGATCCAACCATCGTGAGTAACGCCAGACTCGAAGGCGTGACCCGCACCAGATGATCGACGATGAAGGGCGAGCAACATAGAAACCACATGGCGCCAGTACTGGCGTGCACACCGGCGAGTCCGCGCAGCACGCGGGGCGCCATGATGAGTGCCAACAGGCCTGTTGCCAGCCCCAGGGTGTGCAACCAGAGGGGACTTGATGTGGCCGTCGCCCACAGATTCAGAATCAGCAGATATCCTGGGGAATAACCGAAGGCCAACCAGTCTTCCAGTGCCAGATCGGTGCGTGTCAACGCAATCGCTTCTGCCACATGTAGTGGCTGAGGCAGGCGAGATCCGGCAAGCACCAGATACGCAAGAAGGGGCCACCGATGAGCGTGCCAGGAGGTGGCAGGTGCTGAATCCGCCATCAGTTGCGCCACAACCGCACAACACCACGTGCCTGGGTACCTGGCAAATTGAAATAGTCAGGGCCCCCATCCTCCCAGTCAGGACAGGACAATCCCAAGCGGTCCCAAAGGATCTGCCCATTGCGGACCGTCATCTCACACTCGAGGCGCTCTTTGGCGACAATCCGACCCCAACCGCAGTCACGCAGGGAATAGGTCCCGGGTGTGCGTCGCAATACGGCAATGTCCGCTTCGGCACCGGCGCTCAGTGTCCCCAACTCCGTATGGCCAATGGCTTTGGCCGGTGTCACTGTACTGCGATAGATGACTTCGTTGAAGTCCATCCCCATGGCCATGCATTTTCCCATCGTGTCCAGCATCGAATGAACGTGGCCGTGGATATTTCCCATGTGCAGGTCCGTGCTGATCGAATCGGGTGGAAATCCCTGGGTGATGGCGGGCATGCCATTGCGATACCAGAAACTTGCCGCTCCATGGCCAACATCGAAATGGATGCCGCGCTCGCGGGCAGCAAACATGTGATCGTACACCTTGCCCTCGTCGTCGATGATGGGGAATTGTCGAGCGAAGACGTGGGTGTGAATATCACCGGGGCGCAGGTGTTTGAGGATCAGATCATCATATGGGCGTTCGGGTGGCCGCGGCCAAAAATCGACCATCACGGGCATATTGCAGATGTCGCCCGCTTCGACGGACAGGTCCACGGATGCCCACGGCGGATGCTGGGCATCAAAGGGATGTTTTGTCCAATAGTGGGCTGTCTTGATGCCGACCACGACCTCGCGGTGCTGGGCAGCGGCAGCGGCAGCCTTCTTCGGATCGAGATTGCTCACCGTCTGCTCAGCATCGCCCATCCCTGGTGCCGAGATGTTGACGTAGGCATACATGCGGATCTTGGATCGGTCGATGACGGTCTTGCGGAAGTGCTCGATCTCTTCGCTGCCCGCCGTGCCCGTATCGACGCAGGTGGTGACACCCTCCTTGAGGAAATGGGCATCGCCATCGATGCTCCCGCCGAATCCACCGATCTTGGAATCACGCGTGGTGTAGGTGTGCACGTGGATATCAAGTAACCCAGGTACAATCCACAGACCACTGCAGTCGACGGTATGGGTCGCCGAGCCGGGCAAATCACTGCCGACTGCAGCGATCTTGTTGTCGCGCACAGCAACATCGACGATCCCATCCACCTTGTTGGCGGGGTCCACGACATGACCGCCGGACAGCAACAGATCGTAAGGGGCCTCAGCAGGCATGGAACACTCCATTCGAGCGTGGGGTAATTTAAGTTAGGCGGAGGCCCAAGTTAGGCCGGGGTCCTTCACAGGGTCAACGCGGGGGAGGCTTGTGATTGACAGCGCAGGTAGGCAGGGTACACTCTATCCCTCTCATGGAAACGAGCAAGCCACCTATCGCACACGCGAGCGATCATTTTCCTGCGCTGATCAACCGACGTTTCGCCACCGCGCTGGTGTGGTCCTTCTTGTGTCCGATCCTGTGGGCGGTCGCACCAGCTCAGGCCGAACCAAGCGCCGAGGACTCAGCGTCTGACACAGCCGCTGTGACCAAGCCTGAGCCCGTCGTTCATCTGCTCAAGTTGCGAACCGTCGATACCGAAGGCGGCATGATCGACCCCGGCCTGACGGCATATGTGGAACGGGTCGTGCAAGATGCGGACTCCGCCGGCGTCGATGCATTGGTCTTCGATATCGACACCTTCGGTGGTCGAGTCGATGCCGCAACCGTGATTCGTGATGCCATCCTCGACGCCGACTTGCTGACCATCGCCTTTATCAACAATCGCGCCATCTCCGCCGGTGCCCTGATCTCGCTCGCCTGCGACAAGATCGTGATGGTCAAAGGTGGCACCATCGGCGCCAGCACACCCGTGACGGGTGGCGGCGAAAAAGCGTCGGACAAATATGTGTCTGTCATGCGAGCCGAAATGCGTGGAACCGCTGAGCGCACCGATCGTGACGCCGAGATTGCTGAAGCGATGGTGGATGAGCGCATCTACATCCCCGAATTTTCAGAAGAAGTCGGCCAGCCTGCGACACTCACAACAGACCAGGCACTGCAATACGGAATTGCTGACGAGACGGCGGAGTCCTTGCACGAACTGCTGGAGATCTACGATCTGGCAGATGCACGGATCGTCGAGATCGAGATTAACTGGGCAGAGCGCGTCGTTCGCCTGCTGACTCACCCGGTGGTGACGTCCCTGCTGCTTTCGGTGGCGATTTTTGGCCTGATCGCCGAAGTGCGCACACCTGGCTGGGGTCTGGGCGGGTCACTGGCTCTGATGGCACTGGCCGTGTTTTTTGGCAGTCATCTGATCGTCCATCTCGCCAATTGGGAAGAGCTGGTTCTTTTCGGCATCGGTTTGCTGCTGCTCTTCGCCGAGATCGCCTTCATTCCCGGGTTCGGTTTCGCCGGCGTTGCCGGTGTCGTCTGCATGCTTGCCAGCGTGCTGTTGACGCGACTGCCGGAATTCAATTTCTGGAGTATCGATCAGATCGGCGCCGTCATCGGCCAGTTTGCTCTGTCGATGATCGGTGCCGTCATCGTGTCTGCTTTCGTACTGCGATCCCTGCCCAAAATAGCGGCTTT
>Ga0115002_10003272_pt1 | contig 20366 bp, 21 predicted proteins | sample ArcticOcean_MG_C_8_FD_89576 | JGI IMG/M metagenome (GOLD analysis project Ga0115002, IMG submission 89576) | Marine microbial communities from western Arctic Ocean - ArcticOcean_MG_CB11_86 | ecosystem: Environmental > Aquatic > Marine > Oceanic | place: Arctic Ocean: Canada Basin | collected... | reverse complement strand
GAGTCTACGCCGCCGATATGCTCTTGCGGACGAACCTTTCCTGTTCAATTTTCTTTTGAAGCTGCATCACACCCCACATTAGCGCTTCCGGGCGAGGGGGGCATCCAGGTACATACACATCAACCGGGATGATCTCATCCACCCCCTGCACCACGGCATAGTTAGAATACGGGCCGCCGCAGGTCGAGCAATTGCCCATTGATATCACCCAACGGGGCTCGGGCATCTGGTTATAAACCTTCACAATCGCGTCGGCCATCTTATGGGTCACGGTGCCGGCGATGATGATCACGTCCGACTGCCGCGGGGTCGCACGAAAGATTACGCCGAAGCGGTCGAAGTCATATCGCGCGGCGCCCGAGGCCATCATTTCGATTGCGCAGCAGGCCAACCCGAACGTCATCGGCCAGAGCGAGCTTTTCCGGGCCCAGGCCACCAGGCTGTCTACTCTGGTGGTTAGAAAATTATCGCCGAGCTTTCCATCAATTAAGCCCATTCCAGCGCTCCCTTCCGCCAGGCATACATATAGCCAACAAGTAAAATCAAGATAAATAGCATCATTTCAACAAATCCGAACAGACCCAGAGCGTTGTATTGCACCGCCCAGGGAAAGAGAAACATCGCCTCCACATCAAAGAGGAGGAAAAGGATACCAAGCAGATAATAGCGAATGGAAAACCGCTCGTGCGCCTCCATGAGCGGCGGCATTCCACACTCATAAGGTGAGAGCTTTTCGGGGTCGGGTTTATTCGGCCGGATGATCAGGGCGACGAGCAGCGTCCCCCCGGCAAACCCAAGAGACACCAGCACAAAAATGAATAACGGAACATAGCCGTTGATAATGCTGTAGTCGCCAAAAAACGCAGACATAAATTCCTGCATAGCGATTCTCACTCAAGTTAAGAAAGGGGCCTTTGGCTCCGGAAATCTGTTCGCATCTTATCAAAAATGCCCTAGGAGCGATATATCGCGCCTACGTGACCGAGCGGGGCCTAAAAGCTTGTATACCCTTGTTACACGGGCAACGACTATATCACGGGCATGGACCCGGAGCCAAGCCAAATGGGGAAAATAGACTAGTTAATAAGAACACTGGATTTGGAGACGAAATCCATCACCACGCCCGGGAAAAGGCCCAAACCCAAAACCCCGGCGACCGTGATGAGAAGGGCGGCGAAAGCATAGGGCACCCCCTGCCCGGTAAAATCCGTATCCCCCCGAATTTCCACGCCAGCGGGTTCCCTCATATACATCACCACAATTAGCCGCAAGTAATAATAGACTGAGATAACACTATTGAGTACCGCCAGCACAACCAGCCAGACATGGCCCGCCTTGATGGCAGCGCTAAAGATATAGAACTTAGCGACAAACCCGCCCGTTGGCGGCAAACCTGCCAGCGAGACCATGAAGACCGCCATAATGGCGGCTAGAGCCGGGCGGGTGTAGCCCATCCCTGCGTAGTCCTCGATGAGGGTACGCTCCCCCTCGTTTCCGCCTGCGATGACCACAACGTAAAAAGCGCCGATATTCATGAAGGCATACACGAGTATATAATAAAGAAAACCTGCCGTGGCCATGGCGCCGCTGCCCTGCGCAGCCAGCAGCGCAACCAGAATGTAGCCGGCATGGGCGATGCTAGAATAGGCCAGCATTCTCTTAATATTCGTTTGCTGAATGGCGCCGACGTTTCCCACTGTCATTGTAATCGCCGCGATGACCCAGAGCACCACGAGGAAACTCGCCCCGGCATAACCCGCCGCCATCAGGACAATTCGGAAAAATGCCGCAAAAGCCGCCGCCTTGGGGCCCACCGACATGAAAGCCGTCACCGCCGTGGGGGCGCCCTCGTAAACATCGGGCGTCCACATGTTAAAGGGAACAGCCGCCACCTTGAAGCCCAGGCCGACAACGATGAGGCCAAGGCCCATCAAGAAGATGGGGCCGCGCGCGGCGGGATTCGTGTTCAAATGCTTGGCGATTTCGGCTAGGTCCACAGAACCGGTCGCGCCGTAAATCATGGCCATTCCAAAAAGCAGAAAACCTGAGGCGAATGCCCCCAAAAGGAAATATTTCAGCGCCGCCTCGTTTCCCGACGCCTGCGACCTTAGATAGCCGGCCAACACATACAAAGACAAGGAAAGTATTTCGAGGCCGATGAAAATCATCAGCAGGTTCCGCGTCGACGCCATCAACATCATTCCGGTGGTTGCGAACAAGATCAGCGCGAAGTATTCGCCTGCCGGCGGATCGTCAAGGCTCCTTTGGGCGGCGGCGACCAAAACGGATAAAAAACTCGCCAGCATAATCAGCACGAACACAAAAGCGGTGAAGCGATCAAAAACGTACATACCGCCGAACGAGACGGTCCCGCCTGCCAGGTCTGCCATGGACCCCAACGTGATTCCGATAGCGCCCGCCAACACCATCAGGGTCAGAGCAACGAGAAAGGCTCGATCCCGCGAGCGAAAAAATGTGTCCCACATCAAAACCGCCACCGCGCCGACAACCACCACGAGCAGGGGGAGTAAATGCGGCCAATGAATTTGGGGAATGGTGGTCGTCATGGCTGAGTCACCTCCCCTGAGCCCGCCTTCGCAAGTCTAGGGCGAGGGCTAACCGGCGACTGCACACGAAGCACCCGCCGGTTCACTTTGTTAAGCCACGCCTGGGCGGAAGGCACTATCTTGCTCAGGATGGGCTTGGGATAAAGACCAAGGCCAAACATGAGAACCACAAGGGGCACCAGTACACACCATTCGCGCACCCCGAGGTCACGAAGCGAACGATTGATCTTCGAAGGCTCTCCGCCAAAAAGAACCCGCTGGAGCATCCACAGCATGTACACCGCCGACAGCACCACCCCCGACGTCGCCAACACGCCAAAAATCGGGCTACGATTGAACGCGCCGGCGAGAATCGTGAACTCGCCGACAAACCCGTTCAAGCCGGGAAGGCCGATGCTACTCAGAGAGGCGATAACAAAAAAAACAGAAAACACCGGCATCACCCGCGCGATTCCGCCGAAGTCCTGAATCATTCGGGTGTGCCGCCGGCTGTAAATCATGCCGACGAGGAGGAAGAGCGCCCCGGTGCTAATTCCGTGGTTCACCATCTGGAGAACGCTGCCCGTCGCTCCGAGCAGATTAAAGGAAAACAATCCCAGGACGACGAAACCCAGATGGCTCACCGATGAGTAGGCGACCAGTTTCTTGATGTCGTCCTGCACCATTGCCACCAGCGCGCCGTAGATGATCCCGATGACGGCCAGCACCATGAAGGCCACCGCGAATTCACGCGCCGCCGTCGGGAAAAGGGGCATGGCCAGCCGCATAAGACCGTACGTGCCCATCTTCAGAAGCACCCCCGCCAGAATGACGCTCCCCGCCGTGGGCGCCTCGACGTGGGCATCGGGCAGCCAGGTGTGGAACGGGAAAAGAGGCACCTTGATTGCGAAAGAGAGCGCGAAGGCGGCGAAGAGCCAGCCCTGCATGGCATGGTGAACCGGCTGATTCAGATGAACCATGATATCGAACGTCTTGGCCCCCGTCGCGAAGTAAAGCCACAGGATCGCCACCAACATAAGTACGCTGCCCGCCATCGTGTACAGAAAAAACTTAACGGCCGCGTATATCCGCTGGGGGCCGCCCCACACACCGATGAGCAAATACATCGGGATGAGCATCCCTTCCCAGAACACATAGAAAAGGAAAAAATCGAGAGCCACAAACACGCCGAGCATGCCAGTCTCGAGAAACAACAGTGCCATCTGGTAAAGGCGCACATGCTTCTCCACTTCCTTCCACGAAAACAGAAGGACCAGCGGCGTGAGGAAGGTCGTCAAAAGAATAAGTGGGAGGCTGATGCCGTCTAGCCCCACGTGGTAGGAAATTCCGAACCGGGGTATCCATGCCGCACGCTCAAGAAACTGCATTCCAGCGAAGTCTTCCCGGAAGCCCAAATAGACAATGACAGAAATAACGAAAGCGGCCAGTGCGAACACCATCGAAATTATTCGCGCACGCTCCTGGCCCGCCTCGTCCGCATCGCGCACGAAAAGCAATACGAGCCCGCCCAGCAGCGGGAGAAACACCATCCATGTAATCAGCGGATACTCACTCAAACCCTTCTCCCTCGCCCTGCTATTTCACGCCTGTTGTGAGGTAGAGCAAAATCGCAAACACGCCAACCAGCATCATCACCGCGTAGCTCTTCACATAACCTGTCTGAAGCTTCCGGACCACATCCCCTGCCAGGGTCACGAAGCCTCCCGCCCCGTTCACCGAGGCATCCAGCATCCCGTCATCAAAATCACGCCACAGGCGAACCGACACACGGCGAATGGGCTGAACAACCAGAGAATCGTATATCTCGTCGATGTAGTACTTGTTGAACAGCAAACGATAGAGGCCTGGGAATCGTTCTACATAGCCGGCACTGCCTTTTACGTTGAGAACAAAAAGATTATGGGCCAGAAAAATTCCCAAAATCGCGATGGCGAATGACACCGCCATCATGGCTAATTCGAAGAGCACTTCGTGGTGGGTCTCCCCGGCGGCACCGAAAACAGGCGCGAGGAAACCGTCGAAAATGTTCACCCCCGGGATTAGGGGAATCCCCACCCATCCGCCTACGAACGATAGAACGGCGAGCACTTTAAGTGGGAAAGTCATTGAGGCAGGCGACTCATGAAGGTTGCGTTGCTCTTCCATCGTGAGATTGCATCGGCCGTAAAAAGTCTTGAACAGCAAGCGGAAAATATAAAAAGCAGTCAGCAGGGCGCCCGTCGCGCCCGCCAGCCAGAAACCGAGTCCGCCGCGCTCCGATGTCATCGCCGAGAAAAGTATGGCGTCCTTACTGAAAAACCCCGCCAGCGGGAATATCCCGGCGATAGCGACCCCCCCCACCGTGCAGGTCAGGCTCGTCGCGGGGAGCGCCGCGCTCAACCCACCCATGCGGTTCATGTTCTGCTCGCCTTTGAGCGCATGGATGACGCTGCCCGCACCCATAAAGAGAAGCGCCTTGAAAAATGCATGTGTCATCAGATGGAAAATAGCGGCGGAATAAGCGCCCACACCAACGGCCATCACCATGTAGCCCAGCTGGCTCACTGTGCTGTATGCGAGCACACGCTTAATATCCGTCTGAACGGTTGCGATTGTCGCCGCCAGGAGCAACGTCGCCGCACCAATAATGGCGATAATGTTCGTCGCCACTGGAGCCAGGTCAAAAAGAAAATACATCCGTGCCATAAGGTAGACACCCGCCGTAACCATTGTGGCGGCATGGATGAGCGCGCTGACTGGCGTCGGGCCCTCCATCGCATCGGGCAGCCAGACGAAAAGGGGAATCTGCGCGCTCTTGCCGGTCGCCCCCGCGAAGAGAAGAAGACATATGGCCGTAACCGCGCTGCCGCCTACCGTCAGCTTGCCCGGCGCGCTCTGGAGTATTGCCGCGAAATCAAGCGTTCCAAAAATTCCAACGATCATGAATAACGCGATCAGAAAGCAAAAGTCACCGATTCGGTTGACGATGAAAGCCTTCTTTCCCGCCTCGGAGGCCGCGGGCCTCTCAAACCAAAAACCGATCAAAAGGTAGCTACAGAGCCCCACACCCTCCCAGCCGACGAACAACACCAGTAAGTTCGAGCCGAGCACGAGGGTGAGCATGAAAAAAACGAACAAGTTGAGGTATATGAAATAGCGGACCACACTTCGATCACCGTGCATATACCCTATCGAGTAGATATGAATCAGGGTGCCGACGCCGGTGACGACCAGCGTCATGAGCGAGGAGAGCGGATCGAGCATCAGGCCCGCATTGACCTCGAACTTCCCTATGGCAATCCATTTGAACAAATCAACGCGAAGAAGACGCTCCGTCGGGGGAAGGCCAAGAAGCTGAACAAACCCGGCCACCGAGGCCGCAAACGCCAGCGCCATGACAGCTACGGCGACCCAGCCAGCGAACTTTTCTCCTCGGCGCCAGCCGAAAAGAAAGTTCAGTAGCACCCCGGCCAACGGAAGCAATAAAATAATTGCGAGAATATTCATCATCAAAGTCTAAGCAATTTCAGCTCATCCACATCGGTTGTTTCACGGTTTCGATAAACAAGAATCAGAATCGCGAGCCCGACCGCCGCCTCGGCGGCCGCCACGCCCATCACGAAAAATACGACAAGTTGCCCGTCCATCGAATCGAGAAACCTGGCGAACGTAACGAAAGCGAGGTTCCCGGCGTTCAGCATCAACTCGATCGACATGACGACCACGATGGCATTCCGGCGCACCACGACGCCCACTACTCCGATTGAAAAAAGGAGCGCGCTAACAATCAGATAATGCTCCAGAGGCGCCACGCTTCAAACCCTTTCTTTCGGCTCAACCGGTCCGGCGCTTGGCCAGAACCACAGCACCAATGACACCCACGAACAACAACACACCCATCGCTTGAAGCGGCAGGAGATAGTCAGTAAGAAGGAGCCGTCCAATAACCTGGGTGTTTCCCATCTCGCTCACGCGCTCGGCGGTGAACGTCCCTTTCGCGCCGGTAAGGAGTACGTCCGAGGAAAAAACCTTCACCAGGATGGTGAATATGCCCACCCCGAGAATCGCTCCGGCGAATTTTTGAACCGGCAGGCGCAAGGGGATGCGCTCCTCGCGCCGCATATCAAGCAACATCACCACGAAGAGGAAAAGCACCATGATCGCCCCGGCGTAAACCACGACCTGCACCACGGCGATGAACTCGGCGTTCAGCGAAAGATACAGCCCGGCCAGCCCGAGAAAAGACGCAATGAGGCTGAGGACGCTGTAGAGCGGGTTGGGCAAAACCACCACGCCCACCGCCCCCGCTACCGTCACAGCCGCCGCGAAATAAAACAGGAGCAAACCCATCATTGACGCTTCTCCTCGACAAAAATCATTCGCATTCCCTAGACATAAGTAAGAAGCTTTCGCTCGTCGTAGCGCGTTTGAAGCTCGGGCACTTCATCAGGCCGCTTCACGAGCAAATCGCCTTTCCCGTAAATAAACTTTTCGCGGCTGTCCGCGCAAAACTCATATTCGTTGCCGAGGACAACGGCCCCCACCGGGCAGGCCTCCTCGCAATAGCCACAGAAGATGCACCTCAGCTCGTTGATCTCGTACACCGTCGCGTACCGCTCGCCTTTAGAAACCGGGTTGGCCGGATTATTTTCCTCGGACTCGACAAAAATACAATCCACTGGGCAAGCCGCCGCGCATAACTTGCAGCCCACACAACGCTCAGTGCCGTCCTCCCAGAGCAGCAGCTTGTGCAATCCCCTATAGTGAAGGGGAAGCTCCTCTTTCACTTCAGGGTACTGCACTGTCTCCCGATTTTTCAGCGAGTGCTTTATTGTCACCCACAAACCGCGAAAAATCCCGCCTAACATATCATCTCCTCTGACTGACGCGACATCGAGGGGCGGCGCCCCTGCACGCGCATCAGGAACTCATCAAAGCCATCACCGCTGCCGTCACCACGACATTCGCAATCGATAGCGGAAGTAGCACCTTCCAGCCAAACGCCATCAACTGATCGTAGCGAAGGCGCGGCGATGATGCCCTCATCCACATGAAAAAGAACATGAACGCGACTATCTTGATCAAGAACCAGACCACCGGCGGCAGGATGGGACCCCGCCAGCCGCCGAGAAAAAACGTCGTCCCCACGGCAGAGAGCGTGATCATGTTGCAGTACTCGGCCAGGAAATAGACTGCGAAGTTCATGCTCGAATATTCGGTGTGAAATCCACCCGTCAACTCGCTTTCGGCCTCGGATAAATCGAACGGCGCGCGGTTGGTCTCGGCGAACATGCAGATCACGAACAGAAGGAAACCCACCGGCTGAAGAAAGATATAAGGAAGGCCCGCCTGGCCCGCGACGATGTCCTTGAGGCTGAGCGAGCCCGAAATCATCACCACCCCGAGCAGGCTCATTCCGAGTGAGAGCTCGTAGCTGATGAGTTGCGCCGAGGCGCGCAGACCGCCCAGCAGAGGATATTTACTGTTCGACGCCCACGCACCGAGCACCACTCCGTACACACCGAGGCCACTCAACGCAAAGATATAAAGAATGCCGACGTTCACGTCGGAGATGATCATGTCGATCTTCTGGCCAAAAAGAGTAACCGTGTCGCCAAACGGCACCACCGCAAAAGCGGCCATCGCCGGAATGAGTGTGATTGCAGGCGCGAGGAAGTAGACAAATTTGTCCGCCTGGCTTGGGATCACCGTCTCCTTGAACATCAGCTTGATACCGTCCGCGATGGGCTGGAGGAGCCCGGCGGGCCCGACCCGGTTCGGGCCATAGCGGACCTGGACCAGCGCGAAAACGCGGCGCTCCATCCAGGTCATATAGGCCGCGAGCAGGAGCAGCGCCACGAACGCGAACGCAATTTTAATGATGACAATCAAAATACCGGCCATTACACCCTCATCGCCTCCGCGATCGAGACCTGGATGACAGTGCCGCGTCCCTCATCGCCACCAAGGTTGAGTGCGGCGCCCGCGAGCGCGGCAAGGTACCCTTCGGGCGCCTGTGCGACGCCAACCGGAAGAGTGGGATCCACCCGCGCCGGGAGACAAACGCTTTTCCCGCCAATTTCAAAACTGACCGCCGCGCCGTCCCCAACACCCATCCGTTCAGCATCGGTTGGCGAAATGCGCAGGGTGGCTTCCGGCATGCCCGATAGGTGATGCGCCGAGGCAATAAATGCGCCAGTAAGCCAGAGAGCAGGAGCCAGAATCATCTGAAGTCCCGAGGGTGACGGGTTCGTCGGCTCATGCGTAACCGACCGGGAATTCCCGTTGCGCTCGCGGCCCAGGCGGACACCCGCCTCGGGCGCTTTTCCGAAGGCCGGCGCATATTCCTCGGCGAGCAGACGAATCTGGGCCTGAATACCAGCCAGATTGTTCGCCTTCATGGGGTGCTCAAGGAGCCGGGCGATATCACTGAGCACCCGCCAGGCCTCCCTGGCCCCGGAGCCCTGCGGCTTGACGGCGCGTCTGAGGCGCTGAATGCGCCGTTCGATATTCGTTACGGTGCCCTCTTCTTCATAAAGGGTCGGCGCCGGGAGAACCACATCGGCGTATTCCATACTTGCGCCCCGGTGCGAGGCGTGGACAACGACAAACTCGGCACCCTCCAGCGCTCGGCGGGCCATCTCCCCGTCGGAACTCTCGGCTAGCGGATCACACTCAAGCAAATACAGTCCGCGAATCTTTCCCTTGGCCGCGCCAGCAAGAATGCCGTCTGCTCCCAGGCCATCGAGCTTCGGTGCCTCCCCGCCCCACAACTCTGTGCAAGCGCCGCGCGCCGAGGTGTCATCCACAAGTCCGCCGCCCGGTAGAAGCGCCGGGTGAAGGCCCATATCGAGCGCTCCTTGAAGGTTCGCCGCACCCGAGGCAAAAAGAATTTCAGCATCGAGCATCAGCGCGATATTCACGGCTTCAGTGATTGCCGCCTCATCCTTGAGCCCTGGTCCCACCACCACGCACACGCCGCCCTCGTTCGGGCGAAGCGCCTTGGCTGCAGCAGCCAGATCAGCCGCATCGAGCGCCGATTCGCGGCACAACGTGTCAGCGTCGAGCTGGGTCAATCCGCCTCTGACGGCATCCGCCCCAGCGCCCCGTGGCGAGGCACCCGCATCGAGAAGCAACCGGGCCAGCGCAGAGAGTGCCCGCGCCTCCTCTCCCGGTATCGGGGTCAGGTGATGCATTCGCCCCAGAACGTGAAGATCGATTCGCCGGGAATGGACACTGACGATGCTCCCCCCCGCACTGTGCGCGGCACGGGCCTTAAGACCAAGTATCGGATGCTCCTCGAAAGGGTCGCTGCCAACGAGCAGAATCGCCCTGGCACGGGTAAGACCCGCCAGCGAGCCATGCCCGCCTGCCGCGCCGAGCCCGGCGCGCTGCGCCTCGGTCTGGTGCATATCTCTCGGGTGTATTCGACAATCGAGATTGGCGCTTCCAAGCACCGACCTGAAGAGCGTTCCAAACTGATAGGCGGCCTCGTTCGTTGATCGTCCGCCGCCGAGACCCGCCAGCGCGGCCCCACCGCTCTCTGATCGAATCGCCGAAAATCGCCGGGCGATGAGACTCTGCGCCTCGTCCCAACTCGCGGGACGAAGCTCGCCATTCTCCCTGATCATCGGGCTCTCAATCCGGCTCTCGTTCTGGACGCCGCTCCAACCCCAGCGGCCCACATCGCAGATCCAGGTGTCGTTCACCTCCGGGTTATCACCGGCGGTGACGCGCTTGAGATCCCCTTCCCGGTTCCAGACCTTCTGCCGGCAACCCACGCTGCATAATGTGCAGGGCCCCTCGACCTCTTTCATCTCCCAGACGCGGGCCGTGAAGCGGTACTTGTTGTCGGTGAGCGCGCCCACCGGGCAGATGTCGATCACGTTGCCCGATACGATGCTCGTCAGCGGAAGATCCGCGAACACCCCGACCTCGGTCCGGTCGCCCCGATTGCCCCAGCCGAACTCGCCACCGCCATCAATTTCCGTGGTGAAGCGGATGCAGCGCGTGCAGTGCACACACCGGTTCATCTCGGGTTTGATGAAGGGGCTGATTTCTTTTTTGGGATAGATGCGCCGAAGCTCGTGCGTCCGGCTGACCGCCTTGGCGTAGCCCAGGGTCTGATCCTGAAGCGGGCACTCGCCGCCCTGGTCGCAGACGGGGCAATCGAGCGGGTGATTCTTGAGCAGAAACTCGAAAACGCTCTCTTGTGCCTCTTTCACCCGCGGGTTTTCGGTTTCGACCACCATGCCCTCAGCCGCCGGCATCGCGCACGAAGGCTGAAGCTTGGGAATCGGCTTGCCGTTCCCGGCGTCCACGACCTCGACCAGGCAGGCGCGGCACTGGCCCACGACGGAGAGATTCTTGTGGTAGCAAAAATGTGGTATGTGCTGCCCATCGCGCAGCGCGGCGCCGAGGACGCTCTCGCCCTTTTTCGCCGTGACTTCGCGCCCGTTCAGGGTGAACTTAAATTCCGTATCCGGCATCGCTTATCGCCTCTAGGCCCTAGTCCCCACTCAGGCGGGGAAGGGGCTCCCGTGCGGGCAGCGCCCGCTCTCGATGTGCGCCTCGAATTCACTTTTGAATTTCTTCACGAACGCGCCGAACATCATCGCGCAGGCGTCCGATAAAACGCAGATGGTGTTGCCCCGCATGTTGATATCGATCGATGCGAGCGTGGTCATATCGTCCGGAACGCCCCGACCTGCTTCGATGCGCGAGAGAATACCGGCTACCCAGCCCGTTCCCTCGCGGCAGACTGAGCACTGGCCGCAAGATTCATACTCGTAGAAAAGTGCCAGTCGCTGGGCGGCCTGCACCATACAGGTTGTCTCGTCCATGACGATTACCCCACCGCTGCCGCCCATGCTTCCGGCCTGGGCCAGCGCGTCAAAATCCATCCGTATCTTGTCTTCGAAAACTTCCTTCGCAGTCAGTACCGGCGCACTCGCGCCGCCGGGGATCACCGCCTTGAGCGCCTTGCCCCCTCGCATCCCGCCGCAGTGCTCGTTGATGACCTCCTCAAGCGTCAAGCCGAGCGGCAATTCGTAAAGCCCCGGTTTTTCGACATGGCCCGAGACGCAGTACATCCGGGTGCCGGTGTTTCTTTCATCGATGCCAATTCCGGCGAACCACTCGGGCCCTTTATTAATAATGTGGGGAAGGTTCGAGAGCGTCTCGACGTTGTTCACCACGGTGGGACACCCGTAGACACCCACGACGGCCGGGAACGGCGGCTTGAGGCGCGGATGGCCGCGTTTTCCCTCGAGCGATTCGATCAGCCCCGTCTCTTCTCCACATATGTAGGCCCCGGCGCCCATGTGGGTGTAAATGTCACAGGAGAAACCGCTGCCCAGGATGTTCTGGCCGACATAGCCGCGCCCGTAGGCCTCGGCCAGCGCATTATCGACCGCGCGCCCCGGGGCGGCAAATTCTCCTCGGATATAGATGTAGGCCTTCTCGATGCCCACTGCGTAGCAGGCGATTATGATGCCCTCGATCAACTGGTGCGGATCGCGGAGCATGAGTTCCCTGTCCTTGAAAGTGCCCGGCTCGCCTTCGTCTCCATTGACAGTAAGGTACTTGGGCCCTTCGATGTCGGGAATGAAACTCCACTTGAGGCCGCAGGGGAATCCAGCCCCCCCGCGCCCGCGAAGGCCCGACGTCTTGACGATTTCGGTAACATCCTTGGGATCGGTCTTGCCGAGAATTTTCCGGATTGCCTCGTAGCCACCCGAGGCTTCATATCCGGTGATGTTCGGCGCCTCGGCGTTTCCGAAACGCGCCGAAACAATCTTCTCCTCGACCAGAGCGTCCAAACGCTGGGTCATCCGCGCAGCCTTTCCTTAACCTTCAACTTTACCGACCTCGACGCCCGCCCTCGGCGGCGCCACCTCATCGGCCCCGACAGGTGGGACGTACTCGCCCTTCTCTAGCGCCGAGACGATATCCTCAATCATCTCGGGCGTTGCGCGCTCAAAATAATCCTCGTTAATCTGAATACAGGGCGCGCCGCCACATGCGCCCAGGCACTCAACCTTCTCGATGGAAAACTTGCCGTCCTCCCGCCTCTCACCCGCCTTGATGCCCAGCCGGGTCTCGATTGCCTTCAAGAGAGCGGCCGAGCCCATCAGCGCGCACGAGAGGTTATTGCACAATTGAAAATGAAATTCGCCCAGGGGATGGGTCTTGAGCATGCTGTAGAAAGTCACCACACCCCAGACTTCCATTGACGAGATTTCAAAAATATCGGCCAGATGCTGCATCACGGCGCTCGAGATAAATCCGTTTTGCTTTTGCCCGAGCTTGAGCGCCGGTATCAGCGCGGAGCGCTTGACCGGATATTTTTCGATGATCCGATCAAGCTCGGCGCGGACTTCGGGCTCGAACTTGAATTTTTCTTCTTTCGGGGAATGCGGAAATCTGTCCACCGACAATTTATCTCTCCTGAAACCTAAGGCCGCGTCTAGCGGTCGATTTCTCCCAAAACGATATCAACACTTCCCAGCGCGGCCACTACATCGCCGAACATCCCGCCCTTGACCATCTCGGCCATCGAAAAAAGATTCGAAAAACTCGGGGCGCGCACTTTTACTTTGTAAGGGCTCGGGCTGCCGTCGCTGATGATGTAATAGCCAAGCTCGCCGCGCGGGGATTCGATGGCCTGATACACCTCACCCTCCGGAACGTGGTAGCCCTCCGTGAAAATCTTAAAATGGTGGATGAGCGCTTCCATGTCATGCGCCAGTTGTTCCTTGGGCGGCGGCACGACCTTGGGGTCATCCGCCATGAGCGGCCCATCGGGCATGCCGTCGAGCACCTGAATTGCAATTTTTCGCGACTCGCGTAATTCTGCCATGCGCACCAAGTAGCGATCGTAGATGTCGCCGGTAGCGCCGAGGGGCACATTGAAATCCATTTCGTCGTAGACAAGATAGGGCTCTTTCTTGCGGATGTCGTAGTCCACCCCGCAGGCACGAAGCAGGGGCCCGGTCACACCCAAACCGATGGCCTTCTCCGCCGAGATCACACCGACCCCCCGCGTGCGGCCGCGGAAAATTGGATTGTCAGTAAGAAGTTCTTCGTAGTCGTCCACCTTCGAGGGAAAATCGTCGAGAAATTTTCGGCAATCTTCGTAAAATTCAGGATAGGGCTCTCGCGATACGCCTCCGACGCGGAAGTAGCTGGTCATCATCCGCACGCCCGCGACCTTCTCGAAAATCTTAATGATCGCCTCGCGCTCCCTGAAGCAATAGAGAAAAACCGTCATCGCCCCGAGATCGAGCGCGTGGGTGCCCAGCCAGACGAGATGGCTCTGTATCCGGGTCATTTCAGTCAGGAGCACCCTGAGATACTGGCAACGACGGGGAATTTCCATACCAAGGAGTTTTTCGACCGCGAGAACATAGCCCAGGTTGTTCGACATGGGGGCGAGATAGTCCATGCGGTCAGTCATGGGGAGGGCCTTGTTGTAGGTCCACTCCTCCATGTTCTTCTCAATGCCCGTATGGAGATAGCCGATAACCGGCCGGCAATCTCGAACCGTTTCGCCCTCAAGATCGAGCACCATGCGAAGCACACCATGGGTGCTCGGGTGCTGCGGCCCCATGTTGAGGGTCATCGTCTCGGTGCGTATGGGACCGAGCAGATCGTCGTCTTGCCAATCGGCCCGTTCGGCCTCAGTGCTCATCACTATCTCCTGCCGGAGTGCGTGCCCGACGGGCGGCTACTCCGTTGCCTCCGGTTTGCCCTCGGGCGTGCTTCTGAATGAAAACGCCACGGGCTCGGAGGAGATGTCGAAATCTTTTCTGTGAGGATATCCCTCGAAACCATCGGGGGTGAGTATTCGCTCAAGATTGTCATTTCCCTCGAAAACGATGCCGAGAAGATCATAAGCCTCGCACTCGTGGGGGGCGGCGGTGGGCCATACGCCTGCCACGCTCGGCAGGCTCGGTGCCAGGTCATCTTCGCAGGGAACCTCGAGACGTATCCGCTTTGCGCGATCCAGGTCGAGAAGGGAATAGGTCACTTTGAACCGGCGGGAAACCGGCAACTCCAGGCAATCCACCCCGGCGAGAAAGCTCAGCATATCGAAGCCCCGGGAGTCCCTGAGGAAATTCGCGGCCGCCACCAGCGAGGCGGGAGCAATCTCAATGGCGAGCTGGTCCCGGTGAAGCCGGACCAACAACACACCGGCGCCCAGCTTGCCCCTCAGCGCCCGGACGTCCTCGTCGCACTCCTCGGGTTTTTCTTCCTTGGCTACTGATTCATCAGCTATTGGAGATTCTCCAGTTTCATCCACCACTATCCGAATTCCCTCTCGCGAACCATAGCGACCCGCCTAGCTTGTGAAAAATGGTACAAGCCAGCCCAAACGAAGCTTTCCTGCGCGGCCAATGAAGGCCCCACAATTAGGCGGAAAGCGTCTTACTGCGGTCCTGGTAGAGTGGTCCCGATTCTATCTTCTTCTGGAGCTTGAGAATTCCGTCAATCAGCGTTTCGGGGCGCGGCGGGCAACCAGGCACGTAAATATCCACGGGCACCACCTCATCCACGCCCTGGACCAAAGCGTAATTGTTAAAAATCCCGCCGGTCGAAGCACAGGCGCCCATCGAAATCACCCACTTGGGCTCGGGCATCTGGTCGTATATCTGGCGAAGAACAGGCGCCATTTTTCGGGAGACCCGGCCCGCCACGATCATCAGGTCCGCCTGTCTTGGCGAGGCGCGGAAAACCTCGGCGCCGAAACGCGCGATGTCGTACTTGCTCGCCGAGGCCGACATCATCTCGATGGCACAACAGGCAAGCCCGAACAGCGCGGGCCAGAGACTGTTTTTTCGCGCCCACTTAATCACGTCAGCGGCGCGGCCAAGGACAACTTGGCCTTCAAGTTTTTCTTCTAGTCCCATTCGAGGGCTCCTCGCTTCCATTCGTAAATCAGGCTGGCCACCAAAAGGAACATGAACGGCATGATGGCGAGAAAGGCATACCCCGCCATCTCGCGGAACACCACCGCCCAGGGAAACAGGAAGATGGTCTCCACATCAAAGATGATGAAAAGCATGGCCACTAGGAAAAATTTAACTGAAAAACGCCCCCGGGCGCTCGTCTCGGGAACTATGCCGCACTCGTAGGCCATATTTTTCTCGGAGGTAGGCCTCCGCTTACCCATAAAGAAGGAGATGCTCAGACTAACGATGGAAAATCCTGCCGCAAGGGCGAGAAGGATCAGAATAGGGATATATTCTTCTGGCACAACCAGACCTCAGTGAGATCGATTTTTCTTTTCCGTAATCAAGCTTCATCACTACTCTCAACGGGTTTATTCTAGTATCGGCTTCAGGAGGTGTCAAGAAAACGAGGTCTTAAAAGCCCATACTTTACGGGAACTTGCGGAAGAATAAGACCAAACTCTTAATTTCCTAATCTTAAAGGAAACATCCGGCCTATTTTTTTGCACTTGCCCGACAGCGTCTTTTCGAGAGTTTCAGTATAGCGAATTGTACTCTTTGAGTAGGGTGTTATTTCCATGGTCAGCCGGAAGGCATCGAGCGCCCCATCGAAATCATCGAGGCCAAGGTAGTTCATTCCCATGCCCGAAGCTGCGCCAAAATGATACGGGTTGAGTTTAAGCACTTTCAGACAATCGGCGATGGAGTCACGGAAGCGCTATAGGGTGCCGTCGCCCGTTTGTTCCAGCCCTCGGCGTAATCTGGCCTCAAACGGATCATCTCCGTGAAAACGACGACAGCCTCCTCTTGATGATCTGAATCCATCAGGTCGACCCCTCATTTCATCATTGTATCGATGGCCGGGTCCCCAGAGCGCATCCAGATTTTCCATAGCCCGCCATACGCCGCATCCCGGTCCCCCCTCGTCCTCGAGCTACCCCGCGAGCGAGAGCGCGTGCCGCATCTCGCCCTTCCGGCCAAGGGCCAAGGCCGCCTCATGGCGCTCGGAGGCAAGCTTGCTTTTCAAGCACTCCAGATGCCGGGCGGCGGCTCAGCCGAGGCGGCAAGCGGCCACGCGATAACAGAGGCGAGCAGAGTGGCCACGAAAACATTTCCGATGTATCGCATAGCAACCCTCATTAGTGAACAATCCCCTGCTTCTCAAAATACTGCTGATGGTACTCCTCGGCCCGCCAGAAAACCGGGGCCGGCGTGATTTCGGTGACAACCGGACTGCTCAGCCGGCCCGATGCATCGAGCGCCTCCTTCGAGGCCCTTGCGGCGGCCTCCTGCGCGGGACCGTGAAAGTAGATTGCCGAGCGATACTGGGTCCCCACATCAGGCCCCTGGCGATTCATCGTCGTCGGATCATGAATCTGCAAGAGAACATCCAGGAGCGCCTCATAAGAAACGGCGGTCGGGTCGAACTCGATCTCGACAACCTCGGTGTGCCCGGTACTGCCGCTGCAAACTTCTTTATATGCCGGATTCTCGGTGTCGCCGCCGGAATAGCCCACCGCCGTTGACACAACTCCCGGCACCTTGCAGAAGGCCGCCTCGATCCCCCAGAAACATCCCGCGCCAAACATCGCTTTTTCCATCTATATACTCCCCGCCCCTCAAGAGGGCTTAATCAACTTTAAGTGGAAACCTCTTCCAAGGAGAATAGATTAATTCCCGCACCGATGGATAGTCACGAAACCTTCCCTGTGGAAACTTTATTTAACAAAAAGAACGAGAACAACGACGCCCACGAGAATAACCGCGGCGCCGGTTAAAATTTCCCGGAAACGTTCACGCTCCCCGAATAATACATATCCCATCGCCAGCGAAAAAAGGATTTCGGTCTGCTTAAGCGCCTCGACATAAGAGGAGAGCTGCACCCGGTAGGCCTCCCCCTGGGTGAGATTGGTCATCACGGCGAAAAGGCCGAGCGAGACAAAGCTCTTCCAAAGCCGGGGTATTTGTGAGAAATGTTGTGACGAATTCCACAGCGCTATCGGCAACACGCAAAGCGTAGCGGCAACGTAGACACCGAAGGTGGCGAAGGGGACGTCCGAGGCGATGATCGCCCATTTAAAAGTGACCACAGAGGGCGCGTACATAATGGCCGAGAGAAGTGCATAACGCTGGCTCCGGTCCCGGACCAGCACCCGGAACGGCTCCCAGAGGGAGATTTTCGCGCGTGACATATTCAGCAGATACACCCCGGCGATGGTGACGCCGATACCGGTGAGGCCAACCGCCGAGGGCACCTCGCCCAGGGTGAAAAACGACACCAGCACCAGCCAGACAAGCGAGGTCCGCCAGATAGGCACCACCATCGAAATATTGCCGTGGAGGAGCGCCTTCGAGAGCAGAAGCGTCGCCGTCGTCTGACTGAAGCCAAACAGAATGCACGCCCAGTAGAAATCCGACCGGATCTCGGGCACGCCGTTCAAGAGAACCGCCACGCCCGCAAAGGGAAGCAGAAAGAAAAAGCGCCCAAAAACGTTAATGTACTCGTCGAGCTCGTGGCCGAGCCGTTTCATCACGGCGTTGCGCGAGGCCTGAAACAGCGCCGCCACAATAGACAGACTTATCCAGTACATCCGCGAATCTCTCTCTTCCAAGAACTGCCGCGTCTTCCTGACACCTGCCGCGGGCCTGTGCTATCTTCCGGGCGGCAAGTATCTCACATGGTTTCATGCATTCACATTCCCCTTGAGCGCCGGCAATCCGTCCCGCAAAAAAAAGGGCTCGCCATGCTCCAGAACGCAGCCCCGGCAACCGCGAATCCGGCCCCGGCGAAACAAGCGTTTCATGACTGACCGCACTCTTTCACAACCCCGAAAGGAAAACCGCTTTGGCCTCTGGTACGGCTGGGTAATCCTCGGCGTGGTGTTCATCGTTCTCTGCTCCCTCATCGGTACGCGCACCTCGTTCGGCGTTTTCTTCAAAACGCTCTCGGCGGAATTCGGCTGGAACCGCGCCCAGACCTCAGGTGCCTTTTCAGTGGGAATGATCGGCTTCGCCGTGAGCGCACCGTTCGTCGGCTGGATGCTCGACAGGTGGAGCATCCGCTGGACGATGTCGCTCGGGGTGCTCCTCTTTGGCCTGGGAATGTTCATGGGCTTTTTCGTGAACGCCCTCTGGAAACTTTACCTGATGAACTTTCTTCTCTCGCTCGGTTTCGGCGCGGCGACCTACGTCCCCCAAGTACAGGTTCTATCCAACTGGTTCGTCAAGAGACGCGGCCTCGCTCTCGGGCTCACCTCCTCGGCTCAGGGCCTCGCCTTCGCAACCAGTGTGATCAGCGCGGCGCTGATCGGCTGGCTGGGCTGGCGGGAGACCTATCTGGTTTTCTCCGGGCTCGTCCTCCTCGTGACATTTCCACTCGTCGTCATCTTCATCCGGGATCTCCCCTCGGACAAAGGAACCGTAGCAGACATGCCTTTTCTCAATCCCGAGGAAATCGCCAACGCGCGGGACAAAACATCGACAACCGGAAATGTAAAACCCGCCCAATCGAAATTTCCAGCCGAGCTGGTTTTCTCCCTCCGGTTCGCTCTTCTCTTCGGGATTTTCGGCTCCATCGGGTTCAGCTACACCGCGCTGGTCGTCCACCTCGTCCCGTTGGTGACGGACGGGGGCTTTTCGCAGTCGGGCGGGGCCGCGCTGTTCACCATTTTCGGGCTCTCGGTTTTTATGGGCACCCTGATAAGCGGGATATCGGATCGCATCGGAAGAACACCCACCTATATGATCGGCGCATCGATGGTCGCCGGGGCCTGTCTTTTGCTCGCATCATCGCTCGGCGCCGGGGCCGTCATCGCGGGGCTTGGCCTTGGGGTCGCACGGCCCTCAATCGCCGCACTATTGACTGATCACTTCGGGGGCCCTGGCTTCGGCCGTGTGAACGGAATGATGATGATGCTCTTCGCCTTTTCGGGCTCGCTAGGGCCCGTTACCATCGGATATCTCTTCGACCGGCTAGGCCGCTACCGGGAAGGGGTCATTCTTCTTGCATCGATATTTCTGTGCAGTTGTTTTTTTTCGGCGGCGCTCGAGAAACTAAAACACCCCGGGGTGGAGGGCCGCTAGATGAACCGCTCCACGGAAGACCGTCTCAAGCCTCACTTCTGGTACGGCTGGGTGGTCCTCGCCCTCGTGTTCACGATCATGGCCACCCTCATCGGGGCCAGAAACTCGCTCGGCTTTTTCTTCAAGGAAATGTCGGTCGAGTTCGGCTGGAACCGCGCACAGATCGCCGCCGCCTATTCGATAGGTATGATCTTCCAGGGGATCACCTCGCCCCTGTCCGGGTGGTTGAGCGATCGGTGGAACATGCGCTGGACCATTTCGGCGGGGGTCCTCATATCCGGCTCGGCTTTCCTGATTGGCTTTTCCATCAACAGCCTCTGGCAACTCTATGCCATGTACGCCTTGCTTTCGGTGGGCTTCGCGCTGGCCACCTTCATCCCCCAGGTGTACATCCTCTCGAACTGGTTCAATAAGCGTCGTGGCCTGGCGATGGGCATCTCCACCTCGGCGCAGGGCTTCGCCCCCGTGCTCAACCTAGCGACGCCGCCCCTGATTGCCCTGCTCGGCTGGCGGATGAGCTACGTCGCGGTGGCCGCCTTCATCATCCTGCTCATCTACCCGCTCGCGGCACTTTTTTTAAGAAATTTCCCCGAGGAAAAAGACACGGTTCCGGACGCGCCATTCCTCAGCATCGATGAGCGAATGATGCTCGCCGCGCAACGGACGATTCCCTTGCCGATGGAAGCACCCGTGCCCTCAAGCCTGATCAGCCGGATTTCGACCCTTCGCTTTTTACTGCTCGGCGGGATTTACGCATCTCTCGCATATATATTTACCGGCACGG
>Ga0115002_10003269_pt1 | contig 20372 bp, 23 predicted proteins | sample ArcticOcean_MG_C_8_FD_89576 | JGI IMG/M metagenome (GOLD analysis project Ga0115002, IMG submission 89576) | Marine microbial communities from western Arctic Ocean - ArcticOcean_MG_CB11_86 | ecosystem: Environmental > Aquatic > Marine > Oceanic | place: Arctic Ocean: Canada Basin | collected... | reverse complement strand
TTTCGAGTAAAGCTCCCGGACGGCGGCCTTCACATCCCCGCCGTCACCACAACAATCGGCACTGCTATCCTGTCCGCCACCACAGCAAGCATCCGCCATTTGAATTTACTCCCTAAAAAAAGACCAGCCCCGGAGGATGAAAATCCGGAATCCGGCAAGTAATTAGTTAGTCATTATAACGCCCCGTTGCCTCCGGATATTCCACGGATAATTATAGAGGCAAAATTATGAACTTAAAATAAATCCATAAACATCACTTAATATTCTATTGATTGGATTTAATGCCTAACGTTCCTACACCAACACCAAACAATAATGCGTATCGCTCCTCCTAACGGGAAGGGAAAGAAGTGACATCTGAGCACACCGGTTCCATATGTCCTTCCAGCCCCTTCTCAGCCGGACTTAGGAGGACGGTGTCTTGACCTGTGCATGCCGAATTACTAACTCACTACAAATAGACTGTTTTGGTGTGAACACTTCGAGAACGTCAGAGCGGCGGCTTCCCCCTGTTACCGGCCCGCCGCCCGAAATGTACATCATGGAGCCGATTACCGCCGCTCCGGTACCGTGGTGAGGGGAGGGCATAAGAGCAAGTCTCCTCCAACGGTTGTTTTCAGGATCGTAGACTTCGTTCTCGTTAAAGACGCGCTTTCTCCCCTCCCCGCCAATGACGACGATGAGTCCGTCCAGTAGGGCGACCGCAAAACCGCTTCGCGGAGCAGGCAACATGTCACGCTCGGCCCACTTGTCAGTTTTCAGATCGTATACATGGTGAAGCGGGGAATTATTATTAAAGCTTTCCAGACGCCCGCCAACTGCATAGAGTTTTCCGCTCACTGCCACCAGGCCCATGTAATCGCGCCCACGGGTAGGGGCACCCGACTTGCCTACAAGTTTGTCTGATATCATAGACGAAGTGCTCGTTCACGCTTCTGCGTTCTCCACGCCGAACGCCATGAGCGCCCCCTATGAGGTGGAGCTTATCGCCGAGAGAAACGACGGCCACCGCCCCCCACTTACTAGGCATGGAACCGATCTCTTTCCAGCGGTCAGTCTGGACGTCGTAGACGAAAGCGTTGCCCACAGAGTCGCGGTTTTGACGGATAAAATCTTCAAAAGAATAAAGTTTACCTTGATGGGAGGTCAACCTCACATGGTTTAGTCCGATTGGGAGGCGCCTGCGGTTTTCCAAAGTGTTAGTGGCAGAATCGTACTCTTGATTCAAAAATGAGGTGACACTCCCCTCCACATACCCGCCCACCACGTATATCCTCCCGTTGAGTTCGCCACCGAAATCTCGGTCCGGTGCAGAGGCATTTCCGCCTTCCTCACCCAACTCCCCGGCCCTCGGGCCCCGTCACCATGGGCAGGAGGAGCCGCTACGAATATCAGGGACATCCACAAAACCGTTAGGGTGAAAAATACACCCCGCCTCCAGCGAAAAAATCAAGGGTCGATGGTCCATGCACAAATCCTCCGGTAGTTTAATGGTAAAAATTGGAAAATCCCATATTAGAACTATTCATTCTACCGTATGTTGCTCCCTTCCAAGTCAGCGAAAACGTCACGGCACAGAGTTCCCCGCTCCTCGCGATAAGCACAGAGCTTGCAACTCTTCATTGCAAGTACAGGGGGCAACGCTCTTCTCGACCAGCTCTACCAAAGAGATTTAAGCCGTCCGCCGTCGAGGTTGAGCGAGACGCCGGTGATGTAGCTGGCGCGCTCGGAGCACAGAAACGCAATGGCGTCGGCGAGTTCTTCGGGCTTGCCGAAGCGGTTGAGCGCGTTGCGCCGCGCAGCGCGTCGGCGGGCCTCTTCCTCGGATTCAGCTTTGTACTCTTCCTGAAGTCCCTGGGCGTTGCGCTGCCAGAGGTTGCTGTCCACACAGCCGGGGCAGACGGCGTTGACGTGGATTCCCGCCTCGCCAAGTTCCTCGGAGAGCGATTTCGTCAGGTTAAGCAGCGCCGAATTCGTCATTCCGCTACTTAACATCTAGGGGTCCGGCTCTTTTCCGGCTCCGCCGATCAAATTGACGATGCGGCCCCATCTTTTTTTCATGTGGGGCACCACGGCGCGGATCAGGCGCAGGAACCCGAAGAGTTTGGTGTTGAGCTGGGTCTGGAGTCCCTCGTCGGTCATCACCTCAAAGCGGCCCGAACTCATTTCGCCTGCGTTGTTCACAAGAATATCCACCCCGCCGAAGGCCTCAAGCGCCGAATCGACGATCTTCTCCGCGCTGCCCTCTTGGGGGGTGTCCGCCTGAAGCGCTGTGACCTCGCCGCCCGTTTCCTCGGCAAGCTCTTCCCTTGATTCATCAAGCTCTTCCGCCCCACGGGCGCAGATGAGCACCCGCGTCCCTTCCTCTAAAAACCTTTTTGCCGTCTGGTATCCGATACCCCGGCTACCGCCAGTCACAATCGCACGCCTGCCTTTTATTCCCAGATCCATGGTCGCCTCAGTTGATGAAAATTCGTTGATTGGATGAGGGGATAATAGCACAGGTGTCCGGATATGCCCGGCCCTACAGGGGAAGAGGGAAGCGCGTGAGCTGGTGCCGGTGAGCGCGGCTAGAAAAAAATCAGGTGGGCTGATTGCTGCCGGGAACCCCCTCACCCGCCCTTTTTCTCTTCTCTTTTCCAGTACGCCATAAGCTCTTCGCGCTCGACGAGGAGCGAGACGACCACCCCGACGATAACCGCCCAGAAGGCCGACGTGATGCCCGCGAAGGCGAACGGGGTGACGGCGACGGCGAAGGCGATGAGCGCGCCAAAACGAAGCTCGCCGCCAAACGCTTTTAATAGCGCGTCCTGAAATGTGCCCAGAACGGCGAGGCCCGCCAGCGCCAGCGCGAAGCTCCTGGGCAACACCCCGAGCAGGGCGGCGATGGTCCCCGCGCCCAGTGCGATGAAAAAAGTGAGCGAGGCAGCGAGAAGGTTTCCCCAGTAGCGGGTGGCGGGCGGCCCCGCCTCGGGAGCGGCCAGGATCGAAACTCCGATCCTAGCGACGATGGCCGGGTGCCCGCCGAATATGGCGTTGATCACCGAGGTCACCCCGACAATGATCGAGACCGCGTTGATGGGAACACGGTAGCCCTGCGAAATCAGGAACCCCAAGCCCTGAACGTTACCCATCCCCATCGAGAGGATAACGAGCGGCAGGCTTATGGCTACGAAAGCCTGCAGCGAGAACGCCATTTCCGGCACGGCAATGACCGGAAGGCTCCAGGGGATGACGACCGGGGCCTCGGTGCCAACAAAACATATCGCCGCCGCCCCGAAGAGCACGGCGAGCCCCATCGGCGGCACCTTTGAGCTCTTGATCATCCGGCCCGCGATGTAGCCCGCCACCGTGGGACCGGCGATGAGAAATTCGCCAACCGTCGCGCCGACGAGTCGGGTGATGTAGCCCAGGATGCTCCCGGCGAACATGCCCAGGATGATCGGCAGCGGAAGCCAGGAGATGATCCGCCCGCCGAGACCACCGAGCGAGAGCGCGAGAATGACCAGGCCCGCCATCAGGCTCGCCCCGACAAGTTCGGGATAGCTGTAGTTTCCGGCGAGGGTGCCCATGTAGATGAGGCCCGCCGTGGTCCAGGTAATCGGAATCGGCTGGCGGTAGACCAGAGAGAGCGCAATCGAGGCGATGGCCCCGCTGAACCAGACGATGAATATCCAGCTCGACGATTGAGCCTGGTTCAGTCCCAGCTGACTCGCCACCGCCAAATGGAGCGGAATCGCCCCGAAGGCGTAGTAGATGAAAGCGGTGAGCCCGGCCGAGGCGGCCCGGGCGTTGAAATCCCCGGCAAGGGAGCCTTTATGCGCGGCGGTGTCAGGCGGCATGGAAATCCTCCCCGCTTTGGATTACCCGGGCGCGGCGCATGAATACGCGGGCGAATCCGAGATGGAGTTATCTTAGCGGCAGCGCCGCCCCTGCGCCACGCGGCTATTCTTGAAGGTTCGGAGAAATGAAAGACGGCGCGGCATGGCATTTGGGGTACCCACCAGCAGGGAGAAGAAAATAGGTTCCTGAAATGTGGTCTGGCGTCGGGATGACCCGCATCTCGCCGACCGCCTTCCCCCCCGCGACGGCGCACCAGGCGCACCGCCAGGAAACCTCTTTCACGCAGCCGTCGAGTATTTCCTGATAGCACCAGAGTGCTAGGCGGTGCCGGGGGGCAGCGTGAGTCGCTCCTCGTCCACGACAACGACGTCCCCCTTAGGACTCCGGCTGAAGATCTCCACACTCGCCCGGTGGCAGGCCCGGTCGGTCTTCATCCACCGTTGCGAAAAGAAAGAGCACAAGAGCGAGAAGTATGAACCGTTTCATGATTTCGCCCCCAGACAGACTCCGTTCCCGAAAGACCGCGCTCGCTCAAAGACAAGACCAAGCCTCGCGAGCCGGGATAGTTCTACCGCTTCCTGTTGGCCGCTACTCCTTCAATCCGATCTCACCCGCCGCCTGCATGTCGGCGAGCTTGAGGGTGCGGTAGATGTAGTCGTTGAGCGGTGTGTCAACCCCGGCCTCCTTGCCGAGGCGCGAGGCTGTGCCGTTCAGGGTCTCAATTTCGAGGCGGCGGCCCGCCTCGATGTCGTGGCACATGCTCCCCTTGCTGGCCGGGTTCTGCTCGTCGAGAAAGGCGTAGAGCCGCTCGTCGGTACCGTCCGGGATGCTCACCCCGCGCGCTCGGCCCGTCTCGTACACCTCACGCATGATCCCGCGCATCATCGCCCGCGTCCCCTCCCAGGCCATGATCTCGCCTATCGGAGAGCGCGTGAGAGCCGTCATGCCGTTCACTGCGCATATGAAAAGAAACTTCGTCCACAGCTCGGCCTGGATGTCATCGGTGTACTCGGCGTTGATCTCCATCCCCTTAAGCTCGGCAAGGATCTCCGCCCCGCGCTCGCTCGGGCCGCCCCCGAGCTCGCCAACAACGATTCGCCTCGGCCCCCCGATCTGCTTGATGACGCCGGGCCCCTCGACGGAGGTGAGAATATAGGCGGTGCCGCCCATGACGTGCATCTCGCCGTAGGCCGCGGCAAGCTGCTCTTCGTTGTCCACACCGTTCTGGAGATCGATGATGATGGTGTTCTCGCCCATCATAGGCTCGATGGCGGCGATGCCCGCATCGTTCGCGGTCGTCTTTACGGCGTAGAAGATGACATCGCAGGGCCCGGCCTCGGCCGGATCGTCGGTGGCGAATACGCCCTCGACGGTAAAGGGCTTGGGCTCGGCGCAGTCCACCCTGAGCCCCTTTGTCCGGATGGCCTCCAGATGCTCTCCCCGCGCGATGAAGCGCACGTCGCCCCCCGCGCGGGCGATCATCCCCCCGAAGTAACCGCCCACCCCGCCCGTCGCCATCATTCCGAACCGCATGAAATCTCTCCTGTGAAATTTACGATGAATTTAGTTTTTCCGGCGCTTCAAAAAATAACTAAATTATTTCGAGTAATCATATCATGCGGCCACTAAGACCCCTGCCTCTTTTTATTCTAATTTGCCGGATCATTTTTGGGTGAGTGGAAAAACGGAGAAGATGAGTGTAAAGCGGCTATAAGGACGGAGGGAAAAGAAATTCAGACGCAGCCACCTCCCCAACATAAAAAACCGCTAAAAGATTCGGACGCTAACGGGGATGTCCGACGGCAGGGTCAGGGCTTGTTTTATACGGACTTCACCCTGAATATTGCCTCATTCCCCTGGCAGCATGACGGTGGATGGCTTTTTTGTGGAGCAAAAGCAAAAGGGAGATGCCTTTAACCACATCAATATATTTAGCATGGATCGCCAAGGGAAAACGTTTTCACTTTATCCTACTGCAGTAAAGCGAGATACAAACCTATGGACTATATTTTTGGCCTGTTTCGTACCATTCGTCGCTAGGTTGTTCGGGAGGGTCTTCGTAGCGCTTAATTTCGATTTCAATATGGTCAGGATCATAGAAGTAACTGGCGTAGCCGACCCCAAAGGCCCCGAGATTTCGCTCTGGGCCTCGGTGGACTTTATAGCCATTCTCCTCAACACGCTGGATAATGGCATTGTATTCATCCTCATCGAAAGAGAAAGCAACGTGGTCCATTCCCCCGGTCCACTTCTGAGCTGCTTTCTTCTGTAAATTCTCAGACACAACTGAATGTTCCTCGCTGCTCGTCTCAATGTTTCCTTGGTGACTATAAAAAAGAACAAGAACATCCTCTCCAACGCGGAAGACCACCTGTTCGATCGCTCCATTCCCTATCATGCGCCGACTTACAGGCTCAAAACCCATAACTTTACGATAAAAATCGATAGAACGCTCCAAATCTGTAACTCGCAGGGCTACATGTTCAATCATGGTCTTCATCTGACTTACCCCTCGTTCGAGCTATTCTGATTTTTGTTAATCCTTTTAGTCTTCATAGGCTTTAATAATTTCGACTCCGGATGAGACCCGGGGCTCAGTCCGACCTTCGGCAACGGAACAAATAGCGTCTATAATTTTCTGATAACCCGTACACCGGCATAGATTCCCCGTCAGCCAGTGTTTAATTTCATCTACAGTAGGATTAGAAATTTCATTGAGAAGCGCAAAAGCCGATATAATCATCCCCGGTGTGCAGTAACCGCACTGGGTAGCACCATGCTTCGCAAAACTCTCCTGAAGCGGATGAAGCCCTTCCTCGAGGCTACCCAGACCTTCGATAGTAGTAATTACTTCACCATCGGCACGCAAGGCCAACGTCAAGCACGAACTTACGAGTTTGCCGTTCATTATGACGCTGCATGTGCCGCACACGCCCTGGTCACATGACCGCTTAGTGCCCATCATCGAAAGATCATCGCGAAGGACATCCACAAGATACCTATTCACGGCAACGACAACTTCGACCAAATCTCCGTTTAAGGTAAACGAAATATTTTTCTTTTCAGCTTGCGCCATGGGTTCTGTCCCTGAATATATTCACTTACCCCCAGTCTGTACCGAGGATATCGTCTTCGAGAATTTTTTATATTAGCATGCTATTCGTACTCACGCTTCCTCCTCCACTCATTTCGCCTGCCAATCGCAGGGCTATATTTCCCTCAGTTTAGGCAAGAGTTCGCGCGAGACCATCAGCATGCTACTGAGCGTAAACGCCAGAGGCATCCCCGCCCAGTGGGTGCGAATTACAAGGTAATTCACCCCGATATTCTCCCAGTACGGCCTTAGTTACTCGAAGCATTCCTCTGGTGAACCCAGGACAAAACGGTCTTTCAAAAGCTCATCAAAAACAAGCTCAAAACTCTCCCCCTTAGGCATAGCCTCATCTTGCCCCCACTTAAAAATAATTTTTGTCCCACACCCAGGACAAAACTTAGCGTCAGACGGAGAACCCGCCTGACATTGTACGCACTTCATGATCGGGCCTCTCCAATCATCAGAACTCCCAATAAACCTATTTTCGAAAAAGTGCGTTTAAATATCGTAATACTGCATGGTCAAAATACGATGCGATCTGAGGGACTCTCACGCAAGCTGAAAAACCCCCGGATGTGTCTCTGGAAATCTTTTTAAAGTTTCGATGTCATGTCCGGGGAAAACCAAATTCGGCTTGTCGGCAAGTTCCTTAATCAGGTCGAGGGCGGAAAGGCACTCGTCCACATGGACATGAATACCCGGCGGGATCATCGACTCGAGGCTCCTGATGACATAGGCGGCGTCAACTGCGAGGACGGCCCAACCCTCAGCGGTTCGCACACGAACAACCTGAAGGCCGGGCGTGTGACCTCCGGCGAGATGAACAGTGATGCCCTCTGCTATCTCGGTTTCTCCGTCAAGAAGATGGAGGCGGCCCTCCTCTTCAAGACCCACGGCATCTTCAAGATTCGCCATGAAATGTCGAAGGAAATGGTGGTCGCTTCTTTTCCCACGCCAGAATTCAAGTTCTTTGCTCTGAAGATAGAAGTTGGCATCAGGATAGAGCCGTGACGCCGAGAAATGATCCCAATGTAGGTGGGACAGAATTACTCGGCGCACTCCAGTGGGTTCGATACCGAAGGGCGCCAGTAAGTCGCGTGGCCTCCGATAATCCTCAAATCCTTGATAGCGCGATTGATAATCTCCTTCCAAGAACCCCGTATCAACAAGAATGGGCTCGCCCATGGTGCCATTGGTGGCTTCTGGCACAAGGATCCAGAAGAAATAGGGCATCCGGGCCATGCGTCCGGTTTGAGTCAGATATAGGAGTATCGAGGAATCACACTCCCTCCAGCCCTGACAGAGCGCATATATTCGGTAATTCGTATCGCCTCCCACCCAGTCCCCTTTCAAATCCAGATAGCTGTTTTTATTTATTTTACATCATTTCAACCAAGATAAATGGCAGATTACCTGTTGCGCGGCCTGTCCATCCATGTAATTATATTACAATTGGTTGCAGGAATTCGCCCATTCATAGAGATGGCTTTATAGCTTGAAATCTATCCACATAGCGGTCTTCTTCCCTTTCGCAGTCGCGGTGGCGGCTCCTTACTTCGCCAACCGATACCGCAGGATTGCAGCATGGCTCGCCATTGCGGCCCCGGTGGTCAGTCTTTGGGCTCTGATCAGCCTCTATGGTGAATGGAGTGCCGCTGGCAGGGTCGCCATTCTACACACAACCTCCTGGGTTCCCTCAGCAGGACTTAACATTTCGTTCCTGGTGGACGGCCTCAGCATCATGTGGGGCTTCCTCGTCTCCGGTATCGCCCTACTCATCGTCCTCTACTCGAACTGGTACCTCCACGAACATGAGGATCTAGGCCGTTACTACGGTTGGCTAATCGCGTTCATGGGCTCGATGATGGGGGTCGTTTTCTCGGACCACCTGATAACGCTCTTTATCTTCTGGGAATTAACCAGCGTTACCTCATTCTTCCTGATTGGCTTCTGGTCCGACAGGGAAGCGGCGATTTACGGCTCACAAAAAGCGCTACTCATAACCGGCGGCGGTGGGCTGGCGATGCTCGCGGGCTTCTTGCTTCTGGGCCAGGCAACCGGCGAGTGGCACCTCTCGAAACTCATCGCCATGCCGGGAGTGACCGAAAAGGTCACACTGGCTGCTTTCGTACTCATCATCCTGGGCGCTGCAACAAAGAGCGCACAGTGGCCATTCCACATCTGGCTGCCCAATGCGATGGAAGCCCCGACACCGATCAGCGCCTTTCTTCATTCGGCCACCATGGTCAAGGCGGGCATCTACCTTCTTTCCCGCTTTTATCCTATTCTAGGCGGTCATCCCGCCTGGGGCTACGTGGTCATCAGTCTCGGAATGACGACCATGATAGCCGGCGGGCTCCTTTCCCTGCGAGCCTATGATCTCAAGGCTATTCTCGCCTACGGGACAATCAGCCAGCTCGGACTTATCGTCACCTTCCTTGGCTTCGGCGGCGAGGAGGCAATCATCGGCTCAACGCTTCACCTTTATAACCACGCGGCGGCCAAAGCGGCCATGTTCATGATTGTTGGTATCATCGACCACGAAACCGGAACTAGGGACGTTCGACTACTTGGCCACCTGTATCGGAAAATGCCTCGCTCGCATATTCTTGCCGTACTGGCGGCGATTAGCCTTATCGGCATCCCACCGATGGGCGGCTTTATCACCAAGGAAATGCTTTACGGTGTGAGCATCCACCCCGGTGGACCGGGTGAATGGGCCGCCTTCTGGCCATGGCTTACCCTCGCTGCGGGTATCATCACCGCCCTTTACCATCTGCGCTTCCTTGGTGCGCCGTTCTGGACACCAGCAGATGGCGAATCACCCAAGTCGGGCCATGATCCTTCTCCCGGAATGCTCGCGGCACCAGCAATACTTGTCCTGTTAGCAATAATATTCGGCGTGGCACCCGGCCTGATTGAAAACACATTTATCGCCCCTGCCGCCTCGGCCACACTTGGCGGCGCTAAACTCGAATTTCATCTCCGCCTATGGCATGGCGTGAACCAACCGCTCGTCATGTCCATCATCACGGTAGCAGCGGGCCTTGCCCTCTATTGGAAGCTTGATGCCGTTACAAGCGCACTGGACACAGTGGCCAACCTCTGGAAGTCAGGTCCTGGACCAAACAAAATATACAATGGCGCTATTTTCATAGCCCGGGAGCGTACTTGGCCCCTTTTACTCTCCCTGCAAGACGGTAATCTGCGCCGCTACCTGCGCTGGTCAATAATGTCTCCTGCTCTTATTATTTTTTTCATGGCACTATCGATGGATTGGACCTCACTAAACTGGCCCAAGTTTGAGGGAGCCACTCTACTCGCCGGCGCGATCTGCTTGTTGATCTCAATCTCGGCTATCGCCACCGCTCTTTTCCCCCAACGCCTTTCAGCCATTCTGGCTCTCGGTACGATGGGATACGCCATGGCAGGCCTTTACATTGTCATGAAAGCACCCGACCTGGCGCTTACTCAGATCATGATTGAATCGGCTTCTATTATCCTTTTCCTGCTAGCGTTCAGGTACCTTCCACAACTCAAAATCATTCCCCAAAGCCGGAGCCGCTGCGTTCGAGATTGGATCATCGCTATCTTCCTAGGCATAACAACCTCCGCAGGAATGGCACTTGCCATGAATACACATAACTTCAGAACCATCGCCGACTACTTTATGCGCACATCGAAACCGGTGGCTGGCTTTAATAACGTCGTCAACGCCATCATCGTGGACTACCGTGCCTATGACACGCTTGGCGAAATTGCCGTTCTGGTCATTTCGGGCATTGCTATTTACGCTATGCTCCGGCTCGTGAATACGATGCAACACGAAGAAGAGGGCAACTAGATGCGCTCGCTAATCCTGCAGACGGTGGCACCTATCGTGCTCCACTTAACACTGATTTTTTCGTTCTTCTTGCTCCTTTATGGACACAACCAGTCCGGCGGCGGATTTATTGCCGGCCTGATGACGGCGGTGGGAATCGTGCTTCAGTGGGTCGCCTTTGACTCGAAGGAGGGTTGGCGCCGCTACAATTGGCCATGGGGGCGTATATTTAGTGCCGCTCTGGGTCTCTCGACCTTTGTTGGACTCTTCGGACTTCTATCTGGCTACTTCCTCAAAAGCTCGCCCTATGAAATCACCGTCCCCTTCATCGGGGAAGTTGAGATTTTAACTGCGTTTTTCTTCGACCTCGGCGTATACGGCGTCGTCGTGGCTGTATTGATGTCCATCTTAACGAACTTCTGTGACCGGCGAGCGGTGCATCGAGAAAAGGAGAACCCGAGTTGACCTGGTACCTTTCGATTACTATTGGGATACTGGTGACGATGGGCACATACATGGTGATGCAGCGTCGTGTACTTCAGGTCATCCTTGGATTTTCGCTACTTAGCCACGCCACCAATCTAATGATCGTTGCATCGGGCTGGGTCGGAGACGGTCTGTCGCCCATACTGAGCACAAATGCGCGTCTTGAGCCCGGAGCTTATGTGGACCCACTGCCGCAGGCAATGGTGCTGACGGCCATCGTGATCGGCTTCGCGGTGACGGCCTTTCTTCTCGTCCTCGCCCTAAACGCCTACCTTAAGCTCAAGACCGATGACATGGATGAAATTCGGAGGCTGAAAGGATGAGCATGCTCCTTCCCATGCCGGTTGTACTTCCACTGGCCACAGCGGTAGTGCTCTTCCTCCTTCGCAACCGCCAGGCTGTTCAGGAACGCCTCAGTATTGCCTCGCTGTCAGTCAATTTAGTGCTGGTATTATTCATACTCCGCACAACGGCTGGTGGAGAAATTCTTATTCACCGGATGGGTATGTGGCCCTTCCCTTACGGAATAATCCTCGCCGCTGATCGCCTTACTGGAACGATGCTCATCCTCGCGGCGGCAATAGTGGGTGCCTGCACCATTTTCGCCCAGGGGTATCTGTCCAGGAACGAGCGAAAAGAGGCGTTTCATCCTCTCATCCACTTTCAACTCATGGGCATCCAGGGTGCATTTCTTACAGGCGACCTGTTCAACCTCTTCGTGTTCTTTGAGGTCATGCTGATATCGACCTATGCCCTCCTCGCTTTTTACTACAACCTCGACCAACTCGAAGTTGCATTTAAATACACATTTCTCAACATCATCGCCTCGGCGATGTTCCTCGTAGGCGTGTCGCTTCTCTATGCTCAAGTAGGCACTGTCAATATGGCCGACCTTTCAGTGAAGGTCAGCGAACTCGGACCACAGCCACTCATGGTTGTTACGGCACTCATATTTCTGTTTGTATTCAGTATGAAGGCGGCCCTGTTCCCGATGCATCTCTGGCTGCCCTCGGCCCACTCAATTTCGCCCACCCACATTGGCGCCATCCTTGCCGGAGTCCTTGTGAAGGTCGGTATTTATGCCATCATCCGATGCGCAACACTGATCTTTATCGGACCGTACGAAAAATTCCAGACGCTTCTGATGGTTATTGCCTTGGCGACTATCATATGGGGAGCGTTAGGAACACTGCCTCAAAAAAGCCTCAAGCGAATTCTCGCCTATTCAACCATCAACCAACTCGGATATATTGCTTTCGGCATCTCCTTGCTCTCGCCATTGGGAATGACCGCCGCAGTGTTCTATATCGTCTGCCACGCGTTTCTTAAAAGTTCGATGCTCCTTGCTGCGGGCCTAAACCAGAAGCTCACGGGAACCGTCGATCTTGAAAAAATGGGTGGGTTGATGAAAAAAGCCCCCTACACAAGCTCGCTTCTCCTAGTGGGCTTTCTTTCGCTGGCCGGCATTCCGCCACTTAACGGATTTTTCGCAAAATTCTTCTTGCTCCAAGCTGGATTTTCGCAAGGAGCCTACCTTGCAACGGGAATTGCCCTTCTAATGGGGGTGGTTTCGCTGTACTACAACTTCACAACTTATCAGCGAATGGCATGGGGAGATGGCGGAAACGAGGTGGGCGAAGCACCCCTTGTGATGTACTCATCTGTCAGTTTTCTCGCCGCATTCGCGGTAATTTTCGGACTGGGCGCGGCCTGGCTCTATGACTGGAGCCTGCTCGTAGCCGCCCAGCTAACCCGGCCCGAGCTATACATCTCCGCCATGCGGAGCGCTTTGTAGATGAAAATGGGAGGAAGTAGAGCATGCCGCTAACCACTCTAGCGCTGAGTATATCGGCGATATGGCTCCTACTCCGGGGAGACGCCTCGCCGGGCAATTTTTTCGTGGGGCTGATTCTCGCGCTAATTTCGATTCTTTTTCTGCGCCGGACCTACAATCAGGAACGCTCGTTCCGACGCGTCGGAGGTATCATCCACTTTATCATCAACTTCACGCGCGAATTGATCGTGGCGAACATTCAAGTCCTTAAAATCGTTCTTTCTCCAAAACTGAATATTCGCCCCGCTATCATCGCCTTCAAGACCGACTGCAAAACCCCGCTCGGCCTCACCCTGCTGGCCAACTCGATCACCCTGACGCCTGGTACACTCAGCATTGACATTTCCGAGGACCAGAGCAACATTTACATCCATATCCTCGACATGGAAAATCCTGACCGGGTGCGCGACGATATTCGAAGAGGGCTTGAAGAGCCGGTAAAGGGGGCCTGCGAATGATCCAGGGCGCTATTCAAATTGGATTGATGATGCTTATCGTTTCTATCGTTTTCAGCTTCTATCGGCTAGCGAAAGGGCCCACCACCCCTGATCGGATTATTGCAGCTGATAACATTGCCACAAACCTGACCGGAGTTCTGGCCCTGTTCGCCATTCAGACGGGCGAGAAGATGGTAATCATCGCCGTCGTCGTGCTGACCATTCTAAGCTTCGTCGCTACGGCGGTATTAGCCAAGTTCCTCGAGAGGGGGATGATCATTGAGTGAGTTTTTTGCATCCGCCGCGCTATTGATCGGCGCCTTTTTCATGCTCGTCGCCAGTCTGGGGCTCGTGCGCTTCCCCGATCTCTATACACGCATGCACTGCGCGACAAAAGCCACGACGTTCGGTATGGGGGGCATCCTGATTTCCGTCGCCTTGACTTTCGGCAGCTCGGCCGTGGCGGCCCAGTCCATTCTGGCGCTTTTCTTTTTATTTCTAACAGCACCGGTTTCAGGACATCTCATCTCGCGTGCCGCCTATCGGCGGGGCCCAAATCTCGCTCCAAGCACAACGGTTGACGACTACGGTCCCTACCTGGAGAAAGAAAAAGCAATTGCCAAAACCGCAGATGAAGAGAAATCTGACGAAGAGGATGAGGCACCCAGCCATCCTTCAGCGGGGCCAATGACATAATCGAACTAACTACGTCCTCCTCTTGAATATACCTTTACAAGATTGCATGTAATTCCAGAGGGATTATTCGCTACACCCCGAGGAGATAGAACAGGTTGAACGAGATAGCTACAAGCAAGACGAGTGACATATATATCGAACGCGACGGACTTCGTCTTCATGCACTCGATCACGGCGGATCCGATGGTCCCATAATCCTGATGCTCCACGGCGCAGTCGCCCATGCACGTTGGTGGGACCCGATTGCCCATGGCCTCACCGACATGGGAAGACCCGTCGCCATCGACTTGCGAGGCCATGGAGAGAGTGATTGGGCCGACGATTACACCTATGAGGCGTTCGCAGAGGATATCTCCGCCTGGGTAGAATGGGCAGAGGCTGAAAGCGGCGAGGCCCCCGGTCTGGTGGCACACTCGTTCGGCGGCGCCACTACACTAAAACTTCACGAATTTCGGCCTCCGAAACTTCGCTGCATGGTTCTGGTGGACGTTCCGCTTGAACTGAGCGAACGAATTATCGCTCCTTTAAGAAAAGTAGCAGACCGCCCGAGTCGGCCCTGGGCCTCGCAAGAACTTTTCGTCGAAAAATTTCGAGTCGTGCCTGCCGGTGAAAACGCGGCACCAGAACTCCTCGCCCACGTCGCGCGCCATAGCGTTCGCCGTATCGAGGACGGCACTTGGGTTTTAAAGGCCGACAAATCCTTCCACAAAAACAGGCCCTTAACGGATTTTCGGCCCGGATGGCAAGCGGTAACGGCACCAGCAATGCTGGTGGTGGGAGAAAAGTCTGACAGGCTCACGAAGGAAGATATCGAGTGGATCCGCTCCTGCCAGGAGGATGTGCGAATCGAGACCGTTTCCGGCGCCTATCATCACGTCCACCTGGACGCCCCGGAGATTTTCCTAAACCTGACACGAGATTTCCTCTCTTCGGCACTGTAGGAATTTGCTTCTTTATTGACAGGCCATTCTGTGGCAATCCCTATGAGACTCGAACTTAAATCTATACAGCTATATTGGGGCAACAATTGCGGACACGGGAAAACTGACAGAAGCTACAGACGATGACGCTTGGCCCGTCTCGGAAAGTGAACCCGAGGAGGCCAAGGAAACCGTTGCGACAAGCGTCGGGGGGAGGAGATGACAAGGGAGAGTTCCTTCTGAACCTCCTTTCTCTCTATTGCGCGGCATAAGCTCCTTCCACTTAGCGAACTGCCCCGCGAGGAATTTGATCCATGCCTTCCTTGGCGGTGGCATAGATGTTCCACGTGCAATGGCCTTCTATCACCTAATAACGAGATGACCAGCCTTGCTTCCCTGATGACAGTGCCCATCAGCGAGCACTAAGAAACTGTCACCCTCGACAATCTACACGAGGTGAGCTCAAACCCACCTCACATGCTTCTCGTACATTTGGAAAACTCAGGTGATGATAAGGCGGAAGAAATAGTAGGAAAGCTCATGGAAGTTCCCACTATGGGATTTTCCTCCGTCGTTGCTATCGCGAAAGATGAAACATCTCCATACATCAAGGAAGGCCACCCTTGGGCCCAGACCGTTCTTCCCCTGACTCTAGAAGATCAAGTTTTCCGAAGACACCTCAAAAATCTCCTTGATTTGGCTCGCACACGCATGGACCTAGAAACGATCTATCTGGCGCACCGTGTCAGCCGCGAACAATTGCACGCAGTTCTGTACACAGACCCGCTGACAGGTCTGTTGAACCGGGGGGGATTCGAGGATTCGGGCGCTCGGGAACTCTCGCGCACATCGCGTACCGGCCAAATTGTCGGTCTCGTTATTATCGACATCGACAAGTTCAAGGTAATCAACGGCACCTACGGATACCCCGCCGGCGACAGCGTACTTCGCCAATTGGCACAAATCCTACGCGAGCAAACACGTACGCTTGACCATGTTTTCCGATTTGGCGGCGAGGAGTTCGGAATTTTATTGCCGCACACACCTAAAGACGAGATGGTTTTCGTATGTGAGAGAATCCGACGTGTCGTTGAGGAAACGCATTTTGCTGAAATGCCCAAGGCAGGCGCCGTGACTATCAGCTTGGGTGCGCTTTCCGTGGGTGCCTCTCGGCGCCCGATTCCAGAGGATGTCGGGGACGAACTTCTTTACGAAGCCAAGCAGAGTGGCCGAAATCGGGTAATCTCTGGCGACTACAAATAAGCAATCGCACTTCTCTCGACCTACCCCTAAACGATTGCCACCGGGCGAACGGGGGAGCCGGTTCCCCCTCGTATTTTAAGAGGCAACGCCACAAAAAGAAATTCGTAGGTCTTCGTCCGGCTGAGTTCCTCGAGATTCGCTAACTCAAGAAGATGAATCCCTTTTTCAACGAGCATGTGAACGTGCACCGGGCTTGCCGGATCAGGCCGTACCTCGACACAGAAAGTGTCCGAGCCCACCATCCGGATGCCACGCTCTGAAAGCCATTTTGCGCCTTCGAGATTCAATCCCGGCTGACCGCTTTTCTGAAAATAGTATTCACGACCGGGCCAGTGTTTCATCTGGCCGGTTCGGACAAGAACGATATCACCTTCCTCGATGCGTGTGCCCTGGGCACTGGCTACGGCCTCAAGTTCTGTGGAACCTATACCGAAGCCACCTTCGAGAACCTCCTTTTTGAGGTGAGTCGCGAGATCGAGAACAACCCCCCGCTGAACAAAAGGCGCCACGGTTTCAATGCCGTGGGCCTTCATTCCCTCGGTCTTACTTTGAACCGATTTGGCGTCGATGCCGCCGTGGAGTTTCAAATCCTTCGAATAATGACTCAGAGCGTCAATATGTGTGCCAGTATGTCCCGTGCAAAATATTGTATCAACGGCGGAGCAGGCGCCGGCGCCAGCCATGTGGTCGCCATGCTCCCGCTGTAGTGTAAAGCCGTAAGGTGAATGTAGCGGGACATGGGGCATTCCCGGAAACAGTTCAACCCCCAAATCAAAAACCTTGCTTCCACGAACCAACGAACAAAGTTCTTCAAAATTCATAAGCGCCTCTATATGATAGGGAGGTTCTTGGAAATGAATTCAGTATATCGGATGGAGGCATGTTAAACATGACAAATCATCTTGGCAATAGATAACTATCTGCCCAAAAATTCTAGTGAGGTATAAATTGGACGGAATTGGTGCATATATCCATCCCGCAACACAGGTGGCAATCCTTATACTCGGTCTTTTTTTACTAAGTCTTGGTCTTAGAATCCGAAATAACAGGCGTCTCGGCCCAGATCCGCATAACGCCCGGCTAGCGGGCCTGCACATGCGTCTCGGCAGATGGTTCACCGCACTCCTCGGAATCGGCTATATCCTTGGGCCGCTTGGTATGCATTACGCGCTGGGCGAGCCCATATTCGCCACAGCGCACAGCTATTTTGGCACTCTCGCGCTCTCCCTTTTTCTGGGAACCGCCTATCTAGGCAGAAGGTTGCGAATCACCCCCGGCAGGGATGACATTCGGCAGATCCACTTGTTTTGCGCTTTCATCGCAATATTTATCTCTTTAGCTGTAGCTGTACTGGGTTTCCAGCTTCTCCCCTGAACAGATAATTCAAACAAAATCAATCATATCCTTCCGAATTTTATTCGACTTCGTAAATTCCATCCTCACCAGCGGAATAAGATTCGTCACAAAATGTTCATTTAAGTAGATTGAACGCCTGATAAAAAGGCAAGGATCAAACGACCAGCATTTATTTTTATGAGCTCAAGCATCTCGCAGACTAATTCTTACGAGTTGAAATGGTAGACCCCATTCGGAGGTAACAGAGTCATGTCCCGACGGGATTTGAAAATATTTTTCGTCGCGCTTTTCACCCTTTCGAGCTGGGTGTTAACTCCTGCCGGGTAAGTCAATGCCGCCAACCCCTGCGCGGCGAAGAACCCGTGCAACCCATGTGCCGCGAAAAATCCCCTCGAGAGAGCATGAACAGGGTCAACTCCCCGCCATCGGGCCCGGCGCCCAGCACTCCCGCCTTGCCATTAAAAATGACATGGAACGAATCACCCGGAGCGCTCTCGCGGATTATAGTGTCGCCAAACCAGTAGCTGACAATTTTAAATTTCGATATGAGTCCAGACAGGATGCTCTCGTCCAGATAGGAAAACAGCGGGGTTTTCTCTATCCTCTGCCTGCGTAGGCATGTGTTATCATCCTGTAGCTGCGAATCAGTCACGACACGAATCCCTTGACCGGAGTCAATTCCTCAAAACGAATCCGGCCCGGAATTCACGGCTCTGCAGGCAGCCGCCAAGTAAGTAGCAATAAAAAAAATGAATAGATAGACCACTTGGGCGATTATCATAGCTGCGAGGCGCGTTGTAAAATTCATTCGCCACGAAATTTCCCGTTTCAACTTTGATTTTGTTGTATTTTTTCAACTATCCACAACCATTCTTTTCCTTTTAGCCATTAGACTCCTCTCGCTTCTACTCATATGATAAATTTCACTCAAAATTAACAGCCTTCTTATAGGATATTCTGGAGATTCGCGAATGAAAGGAATGATTTTAAAAGAATTCGGGCAGCCCCTCGTACTTGAGGAGGTTCCTGATCCCAAACTCGGACCCGGCGAAGTGCTCGTCGAGTCGAAAGCCAACGGGCTTTGCGCGACGGACCTCAAGGTCGTCGAGGGCCTCATTAAGACTACATCACCCCCCCTTATGCTCGGACATGAAAACGCCGGCATCGTCCTCGAAACGGGGCCCGATGTGGATTCCGTCCAGCCGGGCGACCGGGTGGTCGTCGTTTCGAAGAAAACCTGTGGACGCTGCCGGATGTGCCGCAATGGGCACGAGGAAATGTGCCTCAACTCTCCGGGCAGGATGGGCATGGAGATGGACGGCGGCTTCGGCCAGCTTGTCGCCGCCCCCGAGCGCAACCTCGTCAAGGTCGGCCCGAATGTGTCGCTGAGCGGCGCCTCCCTTATCGGCGGCACCCTGGGCTCGCCGCTCCACTCAATTCGCATGGCCCGCGTCGGGCTCGGCGAGACTGCGGTGATATTCGGGCTCGGTGGCCTTGGCCTTCACGCCCTTCAGCTTCTTTGCTACCTGGGCGCGAAAGTTATCGGCGTGGACGTTCAACCCGAAAAACTCGAAAAAGCCAGGGAATACGGCGCCACCGCAACCATCAACGCCGCCGAGGTAGATCCGGTCCAGGCCGTGCTCGACATGACTGATGGCGTCGGCGCCGAGATCGCCCTTGAGATCGTTGGCGGGGCGGCCGTGCCTCCGGTGCTCCAGCAATGCCTTGAGCTACTCGCACCGGGTGGCCGCCTGGTCATCCTGGGCTATCATTATGGGCAAACCTTCCCGATCGATCCTGCCTATCTCGTCTACAAGTGGGTCCAGATAATCGCCTCGCACAACCACACAGTCCAAGATGTGCGCGATGCGGCCAGCCTCGTCGAGAGCGGCAAGGTCATACCAATAATTTCGGAGCTGGCGCCGATGACGGAGGCCAATGAGGCCATGGACCGCCTCCGCAAAGGAGATCCCATCGGAAGAATTGTTCTGGAGTGGTAGGATCTGGCGAGAGGGTCTAACAAAAGGCTATCACCCCCGCCACCGACCCATGGCGGGGAGCCCTAAAGGTCCGACATGAGCACACACCCCTCGTCCAGACCGCGAAACGACCAAGAGACCGCCACCGAATCCGGCGATCCGAATACCTCTTCCTAGGAAAAATCCCCGCGCCTTCTGCTCCAGCAGATTATCGATGTGGGCACTCACCTCGTCGGCGCAAACTACGGGGCCCTGGGGGTGTTCAACACCGACGGCGATCAGATAGTCCGTTTCCTGACGTCGGGCATCGATGAGAAGGTGCGAGAGGCCATCGGGCCGCTTCCCGGTGGAAAGGGCATCATCGACCTTCTTGCCCGGGAGTCCCGGTCGCTCCGGATTCTGGACTTCACGAAGAATCCACACGCCGTCGGCGTTCCGCTTAAGTCGCAGGAAATCGTCCACGAGAATCTCTACTTCACCAACAAGATCGGCGTGGTCTCTTTCATCCCCGAGGATGAGCGCATCGCGGAAAGCTTCACGGTCCTCGCCGTCGCCTCTATCGAACGGAGTGCGGCTCTCGAGCATCTACATCAAACCGAAAAGCTCGAGGCCCTGAACCGCCTTTCAGCGGGAATCTCGCA